>OJOB01000265.1_pt1 | contig 24512 bp, 26 predicted proteins | sample 1598211 | NCBI WGS metagenome assembly OJOB01 (sample SAMN03922461, study PRJEB24848) | human gut metagenome | isolation source: stool sample | host: Homo sapiens | place: Germany | collected 2009-11 | reverse complement strand
CATGTGAGCGCAGATTTCTGAGTTTGCCCGCTATCTGTGCTCAGGCAGTCCTTGCTGGTAAAAGGCAGGGAAGCCCCGTCCAATTAATAATTGGGCGTGGAGGATTCACGCCGAACTCGTTGCCGATGAGGGAGCCCTTGGACTTGAGGCCGAGCATGTTGAAGTGGCTCGAGGTGACCATGCCGACGACGGCGGTGCGGTTCCGTCCCATTGGGCGGGACCGCATTCGCGCACTGCGGGCTCCGGAAGCCAAACCACAACCACCACAACAGGAACCCCATATGGAATGGATGAAGGAAGCCGTCGACTACGTGATCTTCGGCATTCTCGGCCTCATGGGCTTCGTCGCACTCTGGCTCACGATCGAGCGCATGCTCTTCCTCAAGCGCTACAGGCCGGCGGACTACGCCTCCTAGGAGGAGCGCGGCATTGCGCTCACGAAGAACTTCACGACGCTCTACATCATCTACTCGAACGCCCCCTACGTCGGGCTGCTCGGCACGGTGATCGGCATCATGCTCACGTTCTACGACATGGGCAGCACGGGCGCGATCGACGCGGGCCGCATCATGACGGGGCTCTCCCTCGCACTCAAGGCCACGGCGCTCGGTCTGGCCGTCGCGATTCCGACGCTCATCTCCTACAACGGCCTGCAGCGTGCGATGAACGTCGCCTCAAGGCGCAGGGCTTGATGGAGGAGAGTTCATGACGATCGAAATCCCGAAGAAGGAGCCCCTCAACATCGTTCCCTTCATCGACATCATGCTCGTGCTCCTTGCCATGGTGCTTTCGGTCTCGACCTTCATCGCAAAGGGCGAGATTCCGATTGCGCTGCCCGAGTCGAGAAGCGCGCAGGCTCCCCTCAAGAATTCGAACGAGGTCCTCATTCAGGTGACGGGCGAGGGAACCCTGCACTGGAACGGCGAGGAGGCCACGCACGAGGAGATCGACGAGCGGCTCCGCGGCATCTCCCGCGACGTGCGGCTTGTTCTTCGCATCGACCGCACCACGCGCTTCGAGCACTTCATCCGTCTTCTCGACATGATCAAGGGCGTTCATCATGAAAACTTCGTCATTGCCGCCGAAAAACGCGGCTAAGGCAGGCAGTGAAACCCGCACGGCGTTCGCCGCGGCCTGCGCGCTCTACATCCCGTGCCTGACGCTCGCCGTCTGGGGAGCGTCCCTCGCGCCCGCATCCTCCTCCGTCGGCGCAGAGGGCATCATGCTCGCCGTCGCACAGTTCGAGAGCGCCGCGGCGGCCCCCGCCACCGCCGCCGAACCCGCTGCGGTGCCCGAGCCGGAACCTGAGCCCGAGCCTGCGGCGGAACCCGAACCCGAGCAGGCCGCGGAGTCTGAACTCAAGCCTGAACCCGAGCCTCAGCCGGAACCGGAACCGGAACCTGAGCCGCCCCTGCCTGCGCCCGACCCCATTCCCGAACCCGTTGAGGTCGTCAAGCCCGTGAGGAAGGTGACCGTGGCCCGCAGGCCGCCCGAAAAGCGGCCGGAGGCAAAACGTCCCGATCGTCCCCGCAGTCCTCACGCGCCGGAAGTCGCGGCGCCCGTTCCTGCAGCCCCCGCTGTTGCGGCGGCGCCCGCTGCCGCTCCTGCCGAACCCGCGCTTCTCGTCGTGGGCAGGGACGGGGATCCGTTTCTCGGTGAAGTGCGAGAGGCCGTTCTCTCCACGCTTGAATGTCCGCGCGAGGCCCGCCGCATGAGAAGGCAGGGCACCGTGACCGTGCAGTTTGTGATCGGACCCGACGGCTGCGTGAGCGGCATCTCGGTTCATGAAGGAAGCGGCCACGACATGCTCGACCGCGAAGCCTGCGCCGCCGTCGCGCGCGCAGCCTCCCTCTGGGGGAGCCCCGGCCGCACCGTGCGCATCCGCATGCCCGTGGTCTTTACGCTGAAAAAGGGAAGGGGATGATGAGGAAAAAACTTCCGGCCGCGACTCTTTTCGCTCTTGCGTGCTCGATCGGGGCTGCTCAGACAGCCGAACCCGTCTGCACGATGAGCTTCCTGAAGGGAAGTGTGACCGAGTCGGGGAACCGTCCCGTCACGGTTTTCTACGTGACCGACGGCGCAAGGCTCGGTCCCGCCGTCGACGGCGTCTGCCGACTGCTCTCGGGTACGAAGGGATCTCAAACGGAGTGCGCGACAGTTGCCGTTGACGTTGCTGATCGCACCGCCTTTCTCACGCCCACGGCCTCAAGCCTCGGGCGCAGCGGACTCGAAACGGGCGGTCCGCCCGCGGGCGGCCGAGCTCGTCGAATGTCTGGAAAAGACCGTGAAGCCCGAAGTGAAGAGGCGGCTCGAAGGCCGCGCCGTGACGCACGTTCTCATGGGACACTCCTTCGGAGGTCTCTTTGCACTCTCGATGATGGCTTCACGCCCCGCGCTCTTTGACGCCTGGGTGGCGGCCGATCCGTCGCTCTGGTGGGACGGCGGCGTGCTCGTCCGAATGCTGGAGGCGAATCCTGCGGCGGGGCGCTCCGGCGCCTTCGTCTACGCGGGCTTCGGCTCGGCCCTGAGGAAGACGGGCGGCACGACGGCAAGCCGGAATCTCGCCTCCGAAGCCCGCTTCAGGGCGGCGCTCGAGGGCTTTGCCGGGCCCGATGCGAAGGTTGTCGTGGAGGACTATCCGCGCGAGACCCACGGCACGATCGCGGTCCCCGTGTTCCATGAGGCGATGAAGCGGCTTCTCATCCGAGGAGCGGCAGGAGTCGCGAAACAGCCCGTCGAAGGCAGTGACGGGCGGTAGGAAGGAAGTGTACGAATGAAAGAACGCCCGGCCCTCCGTGAGGAGGACCGGGCGTTTCGTCAGGTCGGAACCGTGAGCGGTCGATTAGAAGTCGACGCGCATCGTGGCCTCGATGGCGTGGTTCTGACGGCCGGCGTCACCGGCGGAGAGACCGTAGCTCATGCCGAGGTTGAGGTTCTTGTAGGTGGACATGTAGCCGACCTTGAGGTCGCCCACGAAGCTGCCCGAAACGTCGTAGTCGATCGTGTCGGTCGTGGAGGAGCCTTCAAGCGTGTAGGACGATTCCGTGTCGCCGAAGCGGCCGCGGAGCGTGACGTCAACATAGGGCTTGACCTCGAAGGTCTGGAACATGAAGGACGGGGTCTGGACCGTCACGCCCACGGGCACTTCGAAGATCGTGGCCTTGTCTTCGGACACGTCGAAGAGCTTCGTGGTGCCGGCGGCGATTTCATAGTCGTCCATGTCGACGATCGAGAGGCGGGCGCCGGCGTGCGGCGTCAGCGTGAAGGCACCCGTCTTGAACTCGCGTTCGGCACGGATGCCGGCGGAGAGGGCCTTGGCCTTGAGTTCGGAGGCGAGCTCGAGGTTGCCGAGCTGCATCGTCACGTCGCCGTCGGTCGTCACATAGGAGAGCGTGCCGATGACGTTCGTCTCACCGTACATGCGGGAGCCCCAGAGGTGCAGGCCGACGTTCTTGACATCGGTCGAGACGGGGAGGACGTCGCCTTCGCCGTCGGCATCACCCGACTGGTAGGAGGCGGCGGCACCGATCGTCCAGCCGTTCTTCAAATGGGTGTCGAAGCCGCCCATGATGCCGTAGGTGTCAAGGGAGTAGCCGTAGGCGGAGCCGCCCATGGAGAGGTCGTCCGTCTTGAGACGGGCGCCCAGAGGCTGGACCCACCAGCCGCCCATTTCCTTGGGCATCGTGGCGGCATGATGCTCGATCATGTCGGCCGTGTAGCCCTGGAAGTCAACCGTCATGGCCTTGACGCCGGAGATGGCGCCCAGACCCGTCACGGAGTTGATCATGCTGCTGATCTCCTGGAGCGAGGCGCCCGTGGAGAGGATCTGGTTGATCAGCTGGGTGTCGGGACCCGTGGAGCGTTCGCCGGCGAAGATCTTCGAGACGAGGTTCTTCGCGGAGACGTTGAGGCCGGAGCCTTCGACGGTCTTGCCGCCCGCAACGATCATCCATTCTCCTTCGGAGTTCTTCTCAATCGTGAAATTGTCGCCGACCTGGTCCTTCCAGGCGTCGGCGGCGGTGAGCTTGCCGTCCGTGAAGGTGAGCTTATTTTCAGCGATGCCGGACTGATCAAAGTTTTCGAAGAGCTTGTAGGCACCCCAGGTGAGGTTGGAGCCTTCGAGGTTGATCGTGCCGGTGGCATCGATCTTGCCCTTGGTTCCTTCGGCCGTGAAGAGCGCGTTGCGGTTGAAGTTGGCCGCGTCGAACTTGAGCGTCGTGGCGCCGGCGAACGTGAGCTCGGCACCGACCTTATCGGCGTCGGTGCCGGCGGTCGTATTCGTGGCAGGGCCGCCGAAGGTCACCTTGGCGTCTTCACCGAACACGACGGGCGCGCCGACTTCAAGGACGAAGTTCTGGGCGGTGCCGGTGGTGGACGGCGTGTCGGCCTTCACCTTGTCGGCCATGGTCGTGGCGACGTTGAGACCGAGGTAGCCCGATTCGGCCGTCAGCGTGCCGTTGATCTTGTCGGTCTTGTGGATGATGACATTGGAGTTCTCGATGTTGAGCGTGCCGTTGCCGAGCGAGAGGGAGCCGACTTCAACGCGGGAGCCGTCCTTGATCTCGAGCGTCTGGGTGCCCATGGCCTGAGTGATGGCGTCGACATTGACGGAGCCGCGGTCGGCCGGCTTTTCATCGGTCTTGTCAAGCTTCGACATGTCGGCCGGGACGGAGGTCTCGGCCGTGGCAAACGTGATCGAGCCGATGGCGACGTCGCTGCCCGTGATCGTCTGAACCGCGTTGACAGTGGTATCGCCGATCTCAAGCTTGTCGGTTTCAGTCTTGATGGACTCGTCGTAGGAGGCCGTGAACGTCTTCTTCTGATCTTCGGTCAGCGTGCCGAGGAAGTTCTCGAGGTTCTTGGCGTAGTCATCCTTGGTCCACTTGGAGGTGTCGACCGTGACCTTCTTGTCATCTGCGACGCCAGCGTTGACCTTGTTAAGGGCGGTCTGGATGAAGCCCGCGAGCTTTTCAACCTTGAAGGACGGCGTCACCTTGAGGACCGTCGAATTGAGCGTGAGGCTGCCGAGCGACAGGGAAGGCGTATAGCCATGGTCGGCGAAGTCGTTGACTTTGCTGCCGGAAATCTCGAGCCGGGCGTTGTTGTAGACCCTGACGTCGCCGAACTTGGTGACATTCCAGGAACCCTTCTTCTCCGTTTCGGCATTGCCTTCGGTGCCGGTCTTGGGAGTGGTAGCTTCTACTTTCCATTCAGCCTCGTAGTCGGAAAGCGTGACGGTGCCCTTGTGGTAGTCGCCATCGGCAACGATCTTGCCGTTGTTGGTGTCCTTGTCGTCGTCAACCTGCTTGAAGGCCTGAGCCTTGCCGAAGGTGAGGGAGGCACCGGAGTCGAGGTACTTGTATTCGGCCTCGGAGAGGTCGAAAGAGCCGCCGTTAGCGAAGGAGCTCACGATGAGGCCCTTGTTGACGGTGAACTTGCCGCCTCCGGTCACGGAAACGAGGTCGCTGATCTTGGCGGTGTTGCCGGCGTCATAGCCGTACTCGAGGTAGTCGGCGGAGAGGGTCCCCTTGTTGCCGACGGTGATGGTCTTTTCCTTCTGGGCGTTGATGGTGCCCCAGGTGGACTTGCCGTAGATCTCGGCCGCGCCGGTACCAGCATCCTTGGTGATGGTGAGCTTGGAGCCGCTGTCAAGAGCGCCTTCGGCGTTGACGAACTTGCCGCCGGTCTTGAGCGTGACATTGCCGTAACTCACGCGAGCGCGCGTTTCGGGCGTCTTGTCGTCTTCGCCTTCCTTCTTGTCGGCTTCGGTCTTGAGCTTGTAGCCCTTGTCATTGTTCGTGAGGGTGGCGTTCTTGAGCGTGATGTCGCCCATGACGACGGAGGCGGGGGCGGCCTCAAGGTCGTCGGTCTTGTTGAGGCCGTTGATCGTCACGTTCGCCTGGTTGGTGGCGTCAGTGCCCGTGACTTCGATCTTGCCCTTGGCGTTGTCAAGGCCGCCCTTGACCGTCAGGTCGGCGTTGGTCTTGAGCGTGCCCGTGTTGACAAGGGAGCCGTTGACCGTGATCGCCTTGTTGGCTTCGATCGTGCCGTTGTTGACGAACGTGCCGCCTTCGGAGATGTCGAGGCCGACGTTGAGCGTCAGGCTGGAAAGATTGTTGGTGAGCTTGCCGGAGGTCTTCTCGTCCGCGCCCTTGCTGATCGTGATCTTGTTACTGCCCTGGTCATTGATCGTGACCTTGCCGGAGGCGTTCGTAAACTTTTCGTTGAACTTCTTCGCCCAGGTCTCGTCCCAGGTCTGTTCGTTCTGGACCGTGCTCGCGACGGTTTTGTTCTCGGTGCTCTCGGCGGCGCCGACGGTCAGATCGACATTCGTTTTGGGTTCTTCGTTGTCGCCGGCCATGGCGCCTGCGGAGAAGACGGCGAGCGTGGTCAGGACGGCCGCGACGAGCGGCTTCCTGGAGAAGGTGGCGTTGCTCATTGATTTATCCTTTGTTTGACGATCCTGGTGTCGTACATGAGTGGCAAATACCTGCAAGGATACCAAAGACAGGCGTTGGGAAGAGCGCCTCTCTGGGGCCGCCTTGACCTGCATCAGCTGCAGGGAAGACCAAAACCCTTGGAAGGGTGGTGATCCTGCTCAAGTTTCGGGATGTCCCTCTCGTAGAAAACCCTTATGCGGATCTCCCGGGAAGGGCAGGGGCGTCGAGAAGGCGGGTGCCGTCGGCGTTCAAGCGCATTCGCGCAAATGTCTGTATCCTTTCGTCATCATGGAGAACGGACGGCAGGATCCCCTTATATATAGTGGTCGTCCGACGAAATCAGACTTAGGAGACCTGAAGATGGGACTCGACTTGTACGCGGGCACCTTCACCCGCTATTACACCCGCAACTGGAAGACGGTCGTGGAAGCTTGGGCCGAAGCCAACGGCGTCGACTTCAAGCGCACGGAGGCCGAGGACGAGGAGAAGCTCTCCCCGGAGGAGGTGCAGGAGATCGTCTGTGCATGGCGCGACGAGATGCTTCAGGCGGTGACGCCTGAAAACCAGCTTCCCGAGACCTGGGAGGAGAGCAACGACAAGGCCTACTACACGGACAAGCCCGACTGGGATGCCTTCGGAGCGATGCTGCTCGTAACGGCCGCCCACACGTACGAGGAGACGATTCCCGAAACGCTCGAAAAGGGCTGGGACTTCACCGAACATCCGCTCATCAAGCGCCTTGCCGAGGACCACGAGCACGTGTACTCGCTTTTCCGCAGCGTGATGGTCTGGGTTCCGATCACGAAGTCCACGATGGTCTTCCGCGGTCCGATGCCCACGGGCAATGAGGTGATGATCGGCACGCTCGGCGCGCTTGAACAGGAACTCGAGCACATCAACGAGATCTGCTGGCTCGCCAAGGAGGAGACGATTCTCTCGTGGACCGAAACCGAGGGCTATCCCGCCAAGACGCTCAAGGACGTCGAGACGGGGGCAGAGGACGGCAAGAAGGAGACCTACAGCACCGAGTCCCTCGCCAAGTTCGCCTTCTCGGTCTTCTGGCGTGCCATGAAGTTCGCCAAGGAAAACCGTACGCCGGTCCTCTTCGACTACTAAGCCGACCGTCGATCAAGACCACAAGCCGATTCCGAATGCTCATTCGGTATCGGCTTTTTTTTTTATTTATTCGGGATCGCCCGGATGGAGGCGACGGTGCTTTTGGGTGTGGAGTTTTTCAAACAACCTGACGTTCTTCGGGCTTGAGGGGGACGACCTCGTGCTCGGAGAGCTTAAGCCTCTTCCACTGCTTCTCTTCTTCTGCCTTGAGCGCTCGCCCTTCTCGAACGAACTCCTCAATCGACACGAGTCGCCAGATCTTCTCGACGAGATCCAAGGCTTCGCGAACGATGTCGAGATTGCGCCTGCCGTCTTCCGCAAATTCGGGTTCCTTGGCGATGAGGACCATGGCGTCATAGAGCTTCGTCACAATCGGCTCGTTCTCGTCGACCTATTTGGAAAGCGATTCGCCAAAGCGCAGGACGGAGTAGAGCGTAACGCGATCTTCGTAGTTGTCGGTTCCCATGTACATGCGCAGGAGTGCCGCATCATGACGAGCCTTGAGCTTCAGAATCTGCGATTCCGGAATCGTTAGCCTATGGAGCAGGGCAACCGGAACGCGGCAATTCGTTGGACGGTACTTCTTGTTTTTTCGATCTTTTTTGTTTATCGCCATGGTTGCAGGATGGTTGGAAGGGGATGCGCATATTGTCGCACGAAGCGTTCATTGGCGCGCGGTTCGATTCGGCGATCGGAGATGGGAGGGGAGGAGGGCAGAGAGCAAGGGAACCAGAACGCGTCGCCTCCACGACTGCCGTAGTAGCCGAGGAGGTAGCCTTGCAACAGGACTTGCCTTAGAACGCGCTCATCGGGCAGACCAGCAGCAGAATTGCCAAGCAAAACTTGACAAGCGCGCTGAGAACTCGCACAAAAACAGCCCCAGGCAGCCCCTGAATTGATTCACGGGGTGGAATGGGGCACTCATCCATACCCGAAAGCGGCCCTGCGCAGGGGACGCTCATTTTGCAACCCTGTGCTAAGGTTCTTTCATGAGCACGAAATCCTTCATCATCACCCTTCCGATCATCACCGGAAGCCAAGAACGCCGATGGCTGCGGCAGAGTTTCAGCTTCGCCTGCAACCTGCAGAACGCTGTCGTGACCCGCGCGTAGCCATCGAATGCATTGGCTACGCGCTCGGGTGGCTTCAGTAAGCTTGGTTAATTTTTATAGATGCGTTCGCCCTGCTCAGGCGTAAGTCTTAGCCGCGAGGGAATTGAAAACGAAGGGCCGCCCCTGCTCAACTGCAGTCGGGCGGCCCTTCGACTTCTAGAACTCAGGTTCCATCAGAGGTGTCGGTCAAAATACAAACCGCGCACCGATGTTCGCTCTCCAGTCGACATCGATGTCGCCGCCTGCCGAGCGTTCGACGTCGGCATAGACGTAAGCGTTGTTGCCGACTTTGTAGTTGCCGCCGATCGCATATTCGAACCACGTGTCCTGACCGTCAAGTTCGACCGTGCGGAATCCGTGATTGACCGAGAGCTTGCTGTCGCCCAGGAATTCGTGCACGAGACCGCCGCGAACGTAGATGTCGCCCCGATCGTCGGGCAGCTTCCAGCCGAGGGCGGCGCCTGCACGGGTCATGAAGGAGTTGGTCGAGTCGATCTCAAAGAGCGCAGTCGTGCCCGTGAACGTTTCGTCTTCGATGTAGGTGTACGTGGCTTCGATGCTAGGTTCGACGTAGAGGCTCTTTGCAAGATCAAAGCGCCAGCCGAATTCGCCCGAGAGCGAAAGGGCGAGCTGATCAAGATCGGCGCTGTAGGCGGCAGTCGTGAGGTCGGTGCCGACCTTGGCCACGCGGGCGATGACGTCGGCGAACTGGCCTTCGTCGCCGAGCCAGACGCCGTAGCCCGCAAGGCTGTAGGTGTCAGTGTCGGCCGTCGAGGCCGAGCCGTCCACGTCGCCCTGCGTGTAGCTCAGGGCAAAGCCGTAGCGGATGCCGTTGTCGCTCGGCATCGTATCGGCGCCAACCTGAATCTTGTTGAACTTGTGGTCAAGCCCCTGGCCGCTCAGCTTGCCGCCGTCATAGCGTGCCCAAACGCCGTTTTTGCCCTCAACGGCACGAAGGTCGCCCATGCGCTTTCGCAGGTCGTTCATTTCAACACGGGTGACGAAGCGCGGCATCATGCCGAGCAAGTTCGTCACGTCGATGCTCTTCTGGTTGACGTCCTCCACAACCGTGCTTTCGTCGAGCTTGCCGTCGACGATTTTGCCGGTGACCTTGCCCACGGCTTCGCCTTCGGCGAGTTCAACGGTCGCTTCGCCGAGTTGTTCGACGGTGGATCCGTTGCCGATCTTGATGTGGTTTTCAAGGAAGGCATTGACGTCGCCGCCCACCGCGTCGTTCGTCACGCCGTCGGCCGTAGCGCGACGGGTAACGTCGTCGCCGAGCGTGAGGGTGTTGATGGTCATGATGCCGTTTTCTTCAACGCCGAGCGTCACGCTGCCCTTGGAGAGGTTGACGTTCTTGACCGTCGAGTTCACGAGGGTGAGGTCGGTGACGGCGTCGTGTTCCTCGCTGTCCAAAGCAAGACCGTCTTCACGCTTGAAGATCCAGCCATCAGAGGTGTACTCCGCATACCCGCGACCATTCTCGATGGCCGTAACGGTGGAATTCGTTATGACGAGCGTTGACTTGCCCACGTCGGCGGAAACCTCACCGCTTGAGGTGTCGCCATACTTGACGACGCCGCCGGTATAGACGGTCGAGTTCACGGTTGAGTCATGAATCTCAAGGTTGGCCTGATCAACGCTCGAAACGGCATTGATGCCACAGGCAACGCCGCCCGCGACGACAGGGTAGTGGAGTGTGGAATCGATGATGACGGTATTGGCAGTGCCGACATGGGTCTTCAGGACGCCGGATCCGATTTTGGCGTAATACTGATTGGCAAGGCTCCCGCCGATGACTAGGGAGTTGACGGTGGCGTCCCGAATCACGGTGTCGGTTGACTTCAGGTGGACGTCGGTCGAGTTATCTTTGTGTTCGGTATTACTTGGGTTGTTCTTGAAGTGGTCGCCGCCGATGATCAGACTTTCCAAGGTGTTATTGGTCCAATCGCCCGCGTTGCCGAACGAGCCGCCGTTGATCGTCAGTTTGGCGGTGCGTGTGGTGTCGGCATTGCTGACGACGCGTTGGGCGTCACTGCCCGCCGTGCCGCCTACGACATGCCTGGCCGTCACGGTGTTGTCCTTGGAACTGTTGATCGTAACGCTCGTGGATTCAAAGCCGATCGTCTGATCGCCGGTCGTTTTTGACAAATAGCTGCCACCGACGATCATATCCCAATTCCCGGTGTTCACGGTCACGGAACCGGTCTTGAAGTTGGCAGACGTGGTGCTCCCGCCGAGAACGCGATCGACTCCGGTTGCTTGAGCCTCGTTGACGGTCAGAGCTTGCCCCTCACCATAAAGATACCGTTCCGATACGGCGGAGTGCGCGGTCGAGGTCAGGGCAAGAAGAATGGCCGAAGCCAAAAGTGTTTTGTTCATGGCGGATACCTGTTCGAGTCATCGTGGAATTTGATGTTCAAGATCGACGCCCGCAAGGGAGAGGATCAAGAGCTCTGTGACGGCCGTCAGGTGAGGCACGGACAACCGCCGCTTTCGGCATCCTAGCAAAATATCGATGGGGGGAGGTAGGGTTAATGCTTAGATATCATGCAATAGGTTGATTTTAAGGGGTTTTTGAATGAGGTGTGTGGCGATAAAACAACAGCCGTTCATCACATCCTAAAAGTCGTTCAAAACGGTCACGATACTCAAGTGAAAATGACGTTTTGATAGAAAAGTCCGTGAAATACACGGACTTTTTCTTGGTGCGCCCAGCAGCGCACGTGTGTCTATGCGGTGAAAGTCCGCTGTCCGCCCGAACAGGGGAAGGACTAGCCTGGATTTTTAATAAGGCGGCTCCGCTAAACGGTGGAAGCCGCTTTTTTTGGGGCTCTTCAGGGGTACTTGTGGGTAACAGGTACCCCCTTTAGTCTCGAATACCCTAGTCTAAGAGGCGGCTTCGGCTGGCACGACATCTCCTGGAAGCACCACTTTCAGGTCTGAGCAGCAGAGCATGATCTTGTCGGTCATATTCTGCAGATTACGAAACCCATACGCGCGTCGCAGGATGAGCTTGATCGTGTTGTTCACCGATTCACATTTCGCGCTGCTGAGACCGTGTTCAATCGTATTGAGGATGTTGGTCCAGTGGCGCTTGATCTTCTTCGCCAGGTCCTTAACCGAGTTCATTCGCGAATGGGAAGCACGCCAGTACCAATGCTTCAGCTCGCGTTCAGCCTCCTGAACGTTGTCCAGCCTTAGGATGAATCGGAGCTCTTCCTTGAGGCAATAGGCGCGGTATAGACGAGGGTGTGTGTGTCGGATGACTTCCAGACGTGCCTGTTGCGTTTGCGTCAGGTTTTCCGGTGCCTTCCCCAAGGCGTATTGAGCCCCCTTGACTTCCTTGGCCAGTTTTTCCGCAGCAACGGCAGCCTGGAATTCCTTCGAGTTTTTATCCAGACTTTCAGTTGTCTTACGTTGCGTCTTAGCGTCCGTATTGAGCTCGCGCCAGATCGTTCGACGTTCTTTGTCGAGAGCGTCATTGCTCCACCCTTAACTTCCCAGCTTAAATACACTCAACCTCTGTCCTACATATTTTCTAAACGTTAACTCGTTCATTCTCCGAGAATTTTCTTCGTTTCAGCTCTTGACGAATCCCTTCCTTTTTGCGTCTAGAGTTCCTTCCCGTTCTCATTCTCCGTAGAGCCATTCGTCGAGGTCCCACCACAGTTCGAAGAAGACGCGGGAGAGGAGGGCTGCGTCGCCGTAGGCGTCGTGGTGTCCCCCTCGAGCACCGAGTCCGTACCATTCGAGCAGAGCGTCGAGCCCGTTGCGGCGGCGCTCCGACGGAACCGCCCTGGCGAGCACAAACGAGTCGATGACGGTGCAGCAGTCCTCAAATCTCGGCGCGCCGGGACGCGCGGCCTGAAGCTCCCGGTTGAGCCAGAGAAGGTCCATTGTGCGGTCATGGATCACGACGGTCTTGCCGCGCACGGCCTCGAGCAGCTCGTCCGCACGGGCCGCAAACTCGGGACAGTGCTCGAGCTCGCAGTCCTGAATGCCGTGCACGCGCCTTGCACGAGCCTGGGAGCGGCGGTGCGGGTTGCACCGAAAGTGCAGGCCACCCGTGATGTTCTGCTCGACGTCCGTCTCGACGAGACCAACCTCGATGAGGCGCCCGTTGCGTCCGCCCGTCGATTCGGTGTCGAGAAAGACGAGGGACTCGGCCCTGTCGAGCGCCGCATGCACGCCTTCGAGCCTCGCGCGGCGCTCCGCCTCCGACGTGAGAAGGTCGGGATTGAAATGCGTTCCCGCATGGAAAAGGCTCTTGCGAAGGACGTCGGCGTCGTCCTGTACGGGAAGGCGGGCAAGAAGCTTCGAGAGTTCGGGCGAGAGCGGGGCGGGCAGGACGGGACGTGCGGCGACGGGATGCCTTTCGGAAGGCAGAAGCGTTGCGGCAGAGGCGTTCGGAAGGACGGTATGCGGAAGAATGACGGTCATGGCGATGATTCTCTTGATGATGCAGTGCGCCATGTTAGGAGACAGTGCGTCAGTTCGTGACGCACAAGCGCGTCTTCGGGACGCCGTTCCGACTGCGTCAGGAGTTGACGCATGGGGGCCGAAACTGAAGAAAACGGAGGGGGATCCGCAGGGGTCGCCATGTCAGGGCCCGCGCTCTCCTCCCGAATCTGGAGTCAAAGACATGGAATACACCGCCTACAAGTTCCAACCGTCATTTATTGAGGAGCGTCTCAAGAGCTATAAGTCGAACCTGATGAAGTTCAAGGGGCACGACGATCTCGTCGGCAATGCCGTCCGCGTCATTCGGGAGAGGCTCGAGAGTGATCCGCGCCGCTATCTTTCCTACGGTCCCTACTGGTGGGCCATCAAGAAGGTTCTGGTCGACAACGGCGTGCCGCTGGGGAAGGTCGACGACGAGGAGGTCAGGCTCGCCTACACGGGGACGACCGACGAGGAGACCATCGTGATGGCCGAGGAGTTCAGGAACGACTGTCTTGGCAACATGAAGCTCTACACCGACCGCTTCATGCTCGACGAGGAGTCGGGCAGGTGGTGGAGGCTTCGCGATCCCGACATGGCAGCGGCGGGCGCCATGGCTGCGCCGGACATCATCGATTACATGCGCGAGTTCTGACGCAGGCCCCGCCGCGGGGGCTTCGGCAGATGCGGGCGCCTTGCACGACGGGCGCCCGTGGTCGTTCCGCGCACCGGACTGTCGAGTGGCGCCTCTCCTGCTGAGGGTGTTGGGTGCATTCTCAGTCTTTTGGGTTAGGAAAAGACATCCTTCGGGATGTGTGGAATCGTTGCGGGCTGTGTCATAATCGAACGCGTATGTCCCGCAAAAGGGCGCCACCGTCCCCCGAGGGCGTCCGCCGGCAGCGGGATCCTGACAGAAGACAGAATAGAAAAGGAAGTCCAGCCGTGGAATTCATCCTCAATCCGATCGTAATATCGGTCGTCGTGCTCTGCGCGCTCTGCCTTGCGCGCGTCAATGTTCTTCTCGCCCTGATTGCGGCCTCTCTGGTCGCGGGTCTCACGGGCGGGCTCGGCCTCACGAAGTCGATGGAGCTGCTCTCGGGCGGCTTCAGCGCCAACGCGACGACCGCGCTCTCCTACATCCTTCTGGGCACTTTCGCCGTGGCGATCGCGCACACGGGCCTCATGCAGATGCTCGTGCGCTGGATCGGCGCCAAGATGGGCGGCAGGCCGCTTGTCTTCTGCTTCGGCCTGGCGTTCATCGCCTGCCTTTCGCAGAACGTGGTGCCCGTGCACATCGCCTTCATTCCGCTTCTGATTCCGCCGCTGCTCAAGCTCATGAACAAGATGAAGCTTGACCGCCGCGCGGTCTCCTGTGCTCTCGGCTTCGGCCTTACGGCTCCGTACGTGTCGCTGCCCATCGGCTTCGGCCTCATCTTCCAGGGCATCGTCGCGCAGTCCATGACGCAGAACGGCATGGCCGTGACGGTGGCGGACGTGGCGTCGGTGGCCTGGATCGCCGGCCTCTCGATGGTCGTCGGTCTCGTGCTTGCCGTCTTCTACTTCACCCGTCGTCCCCGCACCTATCTCGACAAGCCCGTCGTGGGCGTGACGGAGTCCGACGAGGAGATCCGCTTCGGTCTCAGGCACTGGGTCACGCTCGGCGCGATCGTCGCCGCCGTCGCCGTGCAGATCATGCTCGAGAGCCTGCCGCTCGCTGCGCTACTCGGCCTCATCATCATGCTCGCGGGCGGCGCCTTCCAGTTCAAGAAGCTTGACGACCACATCGCGAGCGGCATTTCCATGATGGGCTTCATCGCCTTCGTGATGCTGATTGCGGGCGGTTATGCCGCGATCCTCAAGGAAACGGGCGCTGTCAACTCGCTCATCGAGGGCGTCGTGCCCCTCATGGGCGAAAGCAAGTGGGTCGCCGCGACGATCATCACGCTCATCGGCCTGCTCGTCACGATGGGCATCGGCACGTCGTTCGGCACGGTGCCCATCCTCGCCGTCATCTACGTTCCGCTCTGCACGGCCGTGGGCTTCTCCGTCCCCGCCACGATCCTCCTGATGACGATCGCGGGCGCCCTGGGCGACGCGGGCTCCCCCGCCTCCGACTCCACGCTCGGCCCCACGTCCGGCCTCAACGCCGACGGCCAGCACAACCACATCTGGGACACCTGCGTGCCGACCTTCCTCGCGTACAACGTGACGCTTCTCGTGGCCGGCATCGTCGTCTCGCAGTTCATCTGACGAAGTTTCACGCCGGATTTCGTCGCGAATGACAAAACGCCCGCAGACCGGAAGGCCCGCGGGCGTTGTCGTTCATGGCGGCGGAAAGCCTCAGAGCGGCTTTGCGGAGAGGACGTCGAGTTCGATTTCGGTCCAGTCCTTGTCCACCTCGGCGCGGATTTCGACGGGGGCGTCCTTCGTGATCATGGACCAGTCACGGTCATGATCGAGCTCGGCCCTGATGGAGGCGCCCTTGTCGTCGGTGAAGACGTACTTGTCGCCGCGGACGTGTTCGGTGAATTTGCCGCGCAGCGTGACGATCTGGTGGTCCTTCCCGGACTCGAGCACGGCGGCGACGGTGGTGGCGGGCTCGGTGTCGAACCCCTTCGGACCCTGGGCCTGAGGCGCCGCGGCAAAGCCCTGCGGGCCGGCGGCAAGGACGGGCAGGGCGACAAGTGCGCCGGCAAGGGCGGCAAGCGTCTTCTTCATGTGTTCTCTCCTGAGCGGCCATAATACGGCACGCGAAAAAAGAAAATGCGGTTTTTTGAGAGCACCTTCGCGGCAGGGCGAAGGCCGTGGAAACATTCTATGGAGAAGGCTTCTCGTTTCGCATCCCTCATTTCGCAAGGAAAACGCAGAACGTGTAACGAAAGACAACCATGCGCGCATCGGGAAAACAAACTGAAAGATTCTTCGGAGGCCGGCCGTGACGGGCGCGCCCGCACCCGCTGTCCTCGTGATGGGCGGCTTCATCGTGCTTCTTCTGCTCTGGCTTGTCCATCATCTCTCGAGGCGCAGGCGCTTCCCACTCGTCTTCGAGGCGAAGGTCGAACACGTCTGCGACGGGGACTCGATCATCGTCCGCGGCCGCATCGGCCGTGTGAAGCTCAGGATTGCGGGCATGGACGCGCCCGAGACGGCGCAGCCGCGCGGCCGCGAGTCGGAGAGGCGGCTTCGCGCCATGCTGCAGGGAAGAGTCGTGAAGGTGAGGAGCGTTGCGGCCGACCGATACGGCCGATGGGTGAGCACCGTGACCGCGGACGGCGTCGATGCGGGACTCGTCATGGTCGAGGAAGGCGAGGCCTGGGCCTACCGCACGTATCTGTGGGCGCTCCCGAAGGAGGCCCGCGGGCGTTATCTCGCGGCCGAGGCGCGCGCAAGGCGCGCGGGACGCGGGCTCTGGGCGGAGCGCAGTCCCGAGGCGCCCTGGCTCTGGCGCAGGCGTCACCGAACCATCCTGCAGCGCATTCTCGACTTCTTCTGGCGCATCAGACGCGCCGTCAGGCGCTTCTTCTGGGGCGTCGGAAAATAGGCGGCTCTTGCAAACATTTTCGCATGCAGGGGGTGCGTCGCCTTTTTGCGGCGGTGCAGGTGATTTGTCGCAGGTAGTTTGGCCTGGAGACAGGCGGGTGATTTTGGGCCAAGCTAGTCTGAAAGTCCGTCGGAAAAGGCAACGAAAATGCACACGACAACAGCTTCCCCTTCAGGAGACCCTGCCATGACCCGCAATGCGATCGTCGACGCCCTCGGCGTCCTCAAGGCCGGCCGAATCGTCGACCTCACCCATCTCGTCCATCCCGGCATCCAGCGCTTCGGGCCGTTTCCCGCCATGAGGATCGAGACCCGCTACACGGTGGCCGAGTCGGGCTTTCACGTCGAGCAGGTCTCGTTCGTGACGCAGTACGGCACGCACGTCGATGCGCCCGAACACTTCGTCGAGGGCCGCCGCACGCTCGAGCGCATTGAGCTCGAGGAGCTGATGCTCCCGCTCTTCGTGCTGTACTTCGAGGACAAGGTCGCGGCCGATCCCGAATTCATCGTGCATGTCGACGACATCAAGCGCTGGGAGGCCGAGCACGGCGAGATTCCCGCAGATAGCTTCGTCGCCTTCTCGAGCGACTGGTACCACCGGATGGAAGGCGGCGACATGAACAACTTCGACGCCGACGGCGTCGCGCACTGTCCGGGCTTGGGCCTTGACGCCCTCAAGTACCTCTTCGAGGAGCGCGGCGTCACGGCGGTGGGCCACGAGACTCTCGACACGGACGGTTCGGCCGACGTGCGGGCGAGGGGGGCCTCGACTGCGAGAAGTACGTGCTCGAGTCCGATCACTATCAGGTCGAGGTCATGGCGAACCTCGACAAGCTGCCCTCGACGGGCGGCGTGATCTTCGTGGGCCTCCCGAAGTTCGACAAGTTCCCGGGCTTCCCGGCCTGCGCATGGGCGGTCGTGCCAAACGAGGACTGAGCGCGGCGGACGCCCTGAGTGCGGCTCGGGGTTCTCGCGGGTTCAGGCGTGCGAGAATATGAGAACGCATCCCGCCCGAAGGCGGGTGACGGCGGCGGAGTTCAGGCTTTGACCGCCGTTTTGTCATGCATTCGAAGAAGGAGGAAAGTCCGTGTCGATGAAGGATCTAGATGCCGCAACGCAGCTCGTGCACGCGGGCCGCGACTGGGACCCGGAGTGGGGCTGCGTCAATCCGCCCGTGGTGCGCGCCTCGACGGTGCTTCACAAGTCTTGCGAGGACATGATGGACCGCGTCCATGACGAGATGGCCTGCCGGGACGGCAAGCCCTGCTACGGGAGCTACGGCGGTCCCGCACACAAGGCGTTCTATTCGGCGATGAAGACGCTCGAGGGGCCGAACGCCGCGGGCGCATGGGCCTTTTCGACGGGCCTGGCCGCCACGACGACGCCGCTCTTTGCGTTCGTGCGGGCGGGCTGCCATGCGCTCTTTTCGGACTCGATCTACGGACCCACGCGCGAATTCGCCGAGCAGATCCTGCGCACGATGGGCGTTGACGTCGAGTTCTTCGATCCCGCAGCCTCGCCCGAGGCGATCGAGGCCATGATGCGGCCCGAGACGACGCTCCTCATGATGGAGAATCCGGGTTCGCACTCTTTCGAAATGTCGGACGTGCCCGGCATCGCCGCCTGCCGCAGGCACGGCGTGACGAGCGTCATCGACAACACTTGGGCGACGCCGCTCTACTTCAAGCCGCTCGACCATGGCGTCGACATGGTCGTGCACGCGGCCACCAAGTACATCGCGGGCCACTCCGACCTGCTCATGGGCGTCGTCGTCTGCAACGAGCGCGTCTGGCCCGCCGTCTACCGTACAGCCGTGAGGCTCGGTCAGGCGGCTTCGCCCGACGACGTCTACCTAGCCTACAGAGGGCTTCATACGATGGGCGTGCGCGTCGCTCATGCGGCAAAGTCCGCCGAACGGATCGTGCACTGGCTGCTCGAGCGCCCCGAGGTTGAGACCGTCAGGTGGCCCGCACTTGAGTCTGACCCTTCGCACGCGATCTGGAAGCGCGACTACACGGGTGCGACGAGTCTCTTCGCCGTCGTCTTCAGGCCCGAGTACGACGGCAGGCTCGCGCCCTTCGTCGATGCGCTGAAGCTCTTTGGGCGCGGATACTCATGGGGAGGATACGAGTCGCTCCTCATCCCGTGCTACGGAACAAGGTCTGTACGCAAGAGTACTTTTTCAAGAATGGTGCGCATTGCGGTGGGCCTGGAATCACCCGACGACTTGATTGCAGACCTTGAGCAGGCGCTCAAACGCCTGCGCGACTGACAGGAGTGCATAACGTCAGGCATCATGCACTGCGTTTTTTGTTTGCAAAATATCGTAGCATGGGCCATAATCCTAGACTATTCCGATGTGCCGGACCCCCGTTTCCGCTATCGTGAAAATATTTCGCAAGTCACTGTCGCGAAGACCCGGAACGACGGTGACGGCGGCAATAAAGGGAAGAGACTATGACAGAAGGCAACCACGAAGCAGGAGCGACGGACGTCACCGTGCGACACGTCCGGCGCACCAGACGCATCTGCGTGCACAATGCAACCGAGATTGGCGCACTGGTTCGTCTTGCGCGCCAGCGTCTGGGCATGTCTCAGACGGATGCGGCGATCTGCTGCGGCGTCGGCCGCCGCTTCCTTGTCGAGCTCGAGAATGGCAAGCCCACCGTGCAGCTCGACAAGATGCTGGTCGTCCTGGATGCGCTCGGCATTGGCCTCATGGTCCGCGGTCCCGGCGTCTCCTTTACGGCCGAGGAGCTTGCGCAGGCCGCCGTCAAGCGCGAGTCCGAAGATCCGCCGCACGTCTGGGAGGCGGAGTTTTCGTCGGGCCTCGATCGTCCGAAGCGCCCCGATGCGTCCGAGAAGCCGCACCGCGGCCGCACGCCGGGCACCGTCGCCCTGAAGTACCGCCGCCAGTCCTCCGTGAGGGAAGAAGGAGGGACTCTGGTCTACGAGACGGTCGACACGAACCCCGTCATCGCGAAGAAGAAGGAGAAGCACGTCGAAGTATGCCTTCGACAGCCCAAGCGCCGCAACAAGTCTGATGACACGAGCCCCGTGACCGACTTCGGCGGCTCGATGCGTCTGGACACCAACGGCCGCGGCTGAGTTCGAACTCCGCACGCGCGACCGCAGCAAAAGCGCAGCAGCGGCGCAAAAGAAGGGCAGAATGCCGTGAAGCAAGCATTCTGCCCTTCGTCATTTCCGGCGCTCCAAATGCGCCTGAGGGATGCCGGGAGCGGCATCAGGCCCGCGGCTACTCAAAGGTTTTCCTCGAAGAGCGGCGCCATGTAGGCGATGTCCCTCGGGTCGGCTCCGAATTCCTCGGCGAGTCCCTCCCAGCCCGAGAGGATGCGGCGCATTTCCATGAGGATGCCCTTGGCGTCGCTCACGGTGAGCCCGAAGTAGCGGGCGTAGGGAATGGCGTCGTCCGCGCAGGAGAGACGCCTGCGGCCGTCCATCGTGAGGCCCCGGCCCTGGGCCGAGGGATTCCACTCGAGCGTGTGGGCGGGCGAGAGGCGCCAGCCGAGCGGCTCCCTGTGGAACTGCCAGCGGTTGAGCGAGTCGCCCGCGCCGCCCGTGAGGAGCTGGAAGGCGATGCGCCGCCACATCTGGGGGAGGTCCTCCTTCGGGGCCGCGCCGCCGCCGTTGAGGATGTCGGCGAGCGCCAGATAGCCGGGTGGAACGGGTCTCGGGGACTCCTGGCGGGCGGCAAGCGTCGCGCCCGTGAGGGTCAGGAGGGGCTTGTCGGCGGGGGCGTCCGCATTCGCACCCCTGCGGTCCGCACGGCGCGTGAAGAGGATGTTCTCGCCCATTTCGTGCTCGAGGTCCGTCTCGACCGTGCGGATGCCGCAACGTTTGGCGGCGACGAGCGCCATGTGCATCCAGAGGGGGCGGTCGATCGGATCGAGCATGCTCCTCAGTCTTGCGGTCTGCGCCTCGCGATGCCGCTCGACCGTGAAGACGGGACGGCGGCCGGGGAGCGTGAGGCCGTTCTGAAGCAGGCTGACCTCGTCGCTCCCAGCCTTGCCGCGCTCCATCGCGTGGTAGGCGTAGATGAGTTCGGGAAGCTCCGACTGGCGCTTGACGCGCGGACGCTCGGGCAGGGGATCGACATCGACGGGCGTCACCGAAAGGGCCCCGAGCGAGTCGGTCCTGTGGGGGAGAAGCAGTGCGGTCGTCTCGAGTCTGCCCGCCCCTTCGGGAAGGCCCGAGAGCGGAGCGGCGGGGTCATTGAAGATGGAGAAGACGGGGGCGCTGATCGCGCGGTCTTCCAGAAAACCGAACGCCGACTTTCCGAGCCTCGGACGCAGCACGCCGTGCTCGAGCGGGAGGTCCGCGCCGAGCGGCACGCCCGACTCGACCCAGTCGCCGTCGTACTGAAAGCGCATCACCGCCGCGGCGCGGGCGGCCTGAGCCGGCGATGCGCCCGGATCTTGAAGAGTTCCCGAACGGGGTCCTGTTGAAAGAGGGACGGCCAGGCGTCCGACGAGAGGGTCGCCGGGGAGCCAGCGCGCACGAATCTCATAAAGACGCAGGGAAGGGCTTCTCATTTTTGCTCATATCTCCTTCTTCGGCTGGCGGGCCCGGCGGGGGAGGCGGCGTGCCTCGAGCATGAGCCCCGTCTCATCGTCGCCCGCAGCGGCGACGTCGGAGAAGGGGGTGCCTAGCCCGAGCGCCTGAAGGACCGAGGCGACGTTGCCGATCGCGATCCCGCAGTCGCCGTTTTCAAGTTTTGAGAGGGTGTTGAGCGAAATGCCCGCACGCTCCGCCACGACGGATTGGGGGAGCCTGCGGCGAAGACGCGCCGCCTTGAGGTTAGCGCCAAGCGTCCTGACGGACTCCTCAACTGCAAAACTGGGTCTCATAACACGCAGAATCCTGTGAACTAAACCACTTTACATGAAGGAAAAGAGAGTTAAGGTCTTTTTTGAGCTTTTCGTTCGAAAAGGCGGAAAATCGCCATTTTCGGGCCCTTTTCCGCATGAATCCGAAGTTCAGTCCGAAGTCCTAACATCTCGAATAATGGGAATTATACGCATTTCATCCCTCGAATGCTGTGAATTAAGCAAGATTTTTGAGGTGGTTCGGGGGCGTCATTCTGAACCCGCGCGTCATTTCGAAGGCTTTTTGAAAGGCGGATTCTTCGTTTTTGCAGGCTCCCCGGCGAAAAACCGACGGTTCACTCGCGCGGTTTTGAGCGCGATCCGGAGAAAATTCGCGAACCCGCCGGCGCGTGTCCGACACGCCGGCCTTCACGATTGTGCTCTCCCCTTTCAGGGAGTCTGCGTCACTCTCTTCAAAAGCGAAGCGTCGGGAGGGACTTTCGAAGGCTTCTTCATGCCTCCTTTCGTCCAAGGGGCGACAGACCCTCCGAGACCGCCTCTTTAAACAAAAATGCTTAACTTTGGAAGGCGCGCGAAGATGAACGGTGCTGAGTCCTGTCGCAGCACGCTTGCGCGAAATTCATCCCGTTTGTTTGCGTCCCGTCCTGATCGCCTACTGCTGGAGGCGTTTGCAAGTGACGGACGATCCGCGTCCTTCTTGAGAAGACGGTTTTTTCCTCTTTTTTGAGGGTCCGGACGCCTTTTTCAGGGCGTTTAGGACCCTGACGGGGTCTGAACGATGCCTTGAAGCAGCCGTCGGAAGCGGCGTACAGCGGCGGCACAGGGTGCGTATTTTGCCTCAAAACGCCCGCTTCGGGGGACTTTTTTCGACCGAGCCCGGCTGTCGTTTTTGCACGACTTGATATGCTGGCACTGCACGCCTCCCTTCCTGAGGTCGGGGAGGACCGCCTTCGGGGAGTCGGCAGTAGATGACCAACAAAAACCCGAACGGGAATCAAACGACCGTTGATGCAGGAGAGGAAGAGAAGTGTCGTTCGGTTTTGCCGGACGGCGAAAAAAGCGCCTCTGAGGGGCTTCTGAAGACGGTGTCGATGCGCTCGCCGATGCCGTCCCGGGGCATCCCGATGGGCTCAGGAGCCGTTGTTCACAGTTGCGCCCTGGGGCCCCAGGGAAGCCCTGTCCGGACCTCTGCAGTGGCGCCTGAGCATGATCCCGTCGAGAGGTGTCCGGTGCTTGCCCTGGGCCTTGCGGGCCTCAGCAGTCGAGCTCACGCCTCCCGAACATCGTCGTTTCGGAGGTGCGAACGGGGAGGGGCGGGCGGAGGCCGGGCGCGTTTGTTTTCTCACGGTCCCCTTTGGGTCAAGTGAGAGTTTCAGGCAAGTGATTCGGGTCTCGGCCCATGTGAATTTTCGATCCTTCGCGCGTTTTCGTGAAACGATCGTGCAGATGAGGGTATGACGGGCGAGAGGGCTGCAGGGCGGCCTCGCGGGCTTTCAGACAACCAATGAAAAGGCGGCGCGGGAGCACGTGGCTCCGGCGCCGCCTGAAGGATGCGGTGGGAAAGGCGGTCAGAAGAGCGTGAACTTCGCGCTCAGCGCATCGGCGTCCGCGCCCGCGAGCACGGCGTTGACGCGCTTCATGCCGAGGTCGGAGCACCAGACGCCGCAGAGGATCATCGCGGCGCCCATCACGCCGATGAAGGTGACGGACTCGTCGAGGATGACGAGGCCCGCGATCATCGCAATGACGGGGATGAGGAAGAGGAGGTTCCTGATCTGCTGTGCGCCCGCCTCCCTGGCGGCGCGCTGCCAGAGCAGCGTGCACAGCGTCGTGGGACCCACGGCGAGGAAGACGAGCAGGGCGGCCGAGACCGGATCCGTGAGCGCCTCGACGGGAGCCGCGTCCTCCATCAGGTAGAAGGGCATGACGGCAATGAGACCCCAGCCGAAGGTCTTGCGGGCCATGAAGACCGCGCCGTACTTGTGCACGCTCTTGAGGAGCGCCGAGTAGCACGCCCAGGCGAGCGCGGCACCGAGCGCCAGATAAAAGCCCGCTGCGGGAAGCTGCTGGATCACGTGGTTGTCGAACCAGATGAGGCACATGCCGGTCGCCACCGTCACGATCCCGAGCTTCGTCATCCAGTGCAGCCTGAAGCTGTGGTGGAGCGCAATCACGACGAAGGCCGTGAAGAGCGGCGCGGAGGCCATGATGGTCGCGACGGTGCCCGCGTTCGTCTCCTGCAGCGCCAGATTCTCAAGCCCGTGGTAGAACGGAATGCAGGCGACGCCGAGAAGCGCGAACTTCGCCTCGTCGATCAGCTCGTCGGCAAGGAACTGCTTGTGGGAGAGAATCAGAAGCACTGCGTAGGCGAGGAAGGTGCGGATCGTCAGAACCGCAAAGGGACCGAGGCCCTGCGTGTAGAGCCATTCGGTCGCAATGTAGGAAAGGCCCCAGGCGGAAACCGCGACAAGCGCGAGAAGAAGGCCCGGAAGCGTGGAGCGAGTCTGCTGCATATGAGGGCGTCAGGAGTTTGGACACCGCCATTTTACTGCGCCCGAAACCGCTTGAGGCGCCGAAACCCCCACTTTTCGCACGGGCGGAGGACTTTTCTGCACCTGATGCAGCCCCGGCAGCGGGATCGGACAGGTGATTCTCTAGGTAAAATTCCTTAGGTGCCGTCCCTGTGTGACGGTCCTAGAATGGAAATCCGGCGGCGGGACCGCGCCGCCGATGAACGACAACACACATTCGTATGGAGAATGGGAGCGTCCTCCCGTCCGACGCCCCGTGCCGAGGGGCTTTTCCTTCGGGCGCCCGGGTGCCCTGCGGCGCTCCTGCTTTTGAGGAGAAAAAGCAAATGAAATCCACCATGATCAAATCCGCCGTCGCCATGGTCTTCGCCGTCGGTTTTGCGGCCGCCTCGATGGCCGCTCCGGTGACCGCCGAGGGTACGGGCGTCGGCAAGCACGGCGACATCACGGTCGCCGTGACGTTCGACGCCGGCAAGATCCAGG
>OJOB01000204.1_pt1 | contig 31154 bp, 27 predicted proteins | sample 1598211 | NCBI WGS metagenome assembly OJOB01 (sample SAMN03922461, study PRJEB24848) | human gut metagenome | isolation source: stool sample | host: Homo sapiens | place: Germany | collected 2009-11 | reverse complement strand
ACTTTGTACGGACGGTGACGTTCAGGCGGCTTTGCCCCCTGAAAGAGCTGTCTGACGGTCAAAGTGAATCCTCTGTCTTAGACAGGGGAGCTTCAAATGTGCGCGCTCGGGAGGAGATCCATGGGAAGGGGCGGCCTGGACGGGACCGTCCATTCGGGCGCAGCATTCTGTATCATGAAGGCTCCGATCCCCCGGAACGGAACATTCAGGACCAACACACAAACGGAGACAACTCGTGGTTACGCTTCAGGAACTCCAGGCACGTCATTCGCCCGAAAAGCAGGCCCGCATCCGCGCCTTTGCGGAGGAGCTGCTTAAGACCTTCGAAGCCAATCATGCAACATACGTGAACGCCCGCAAGGCGCTTGAGGCCGCCGAGAAGGAGCGCCGCCGCCAGAAGGCGCTTGCACGCAAGCGCGCCAGAGCCGAGGCCGCCAAGCTCAGGGCCGCCAAGGCCAAAGCTGCGGAGAAGGCCGCGAAGGCCGAGGAAAAAACGAGGGAAAAGGCGAAGGCAAAGGCCGCTGAGGCGTCGAAGGAAAAGACGCAAGCCTGAACGCCAGCCCGGGAGGTCGGGCGGCGAAAGCAGAGAAACAGCAAAAAGCCCCTGTGGGATTGCGCAGGGGCTTTGTTGCGTCTAGAAGTTCGGGAAGTCGAACGGAGCGGTGATTTCGAGCGGGCGGCCCGTCATCGGGTGCGTGATCCTGAGTGATGCGGCGTGCAGGCAGAGCCTGTGCTCGCGGGTTTCCTCAAGGAGGCCGCGGGTGCCGTAGAAGGGGTCGCCGTCGATGGGAAGGCCGAGTCCTTCGGGGTGTGCGCAGTGCACACGCAGCTGATGGGTTCTGCCCGTGCGCGGGTGCAGGGCCACGAGGCTCTTGAGGCCTTCGGGGGTGTCCTCGACGCCGATCACCTCGTAGTCGGTGAGGGCCTCGCGGCCGCCTTCGGAGACGGGCAGCACGCACTGCTTCGGGCGCTCGAACCAGTGAAGCGCGATCGGGAGTGCGATCGAGCCCTGCTGGCGCTCCTCGCCCTCGAGCAGGCCCTCGAGGCGCGCGATGTAGGTCTTCTGTGCGGTGCGGTCGGCGAAGGCGAGGTTGAGGGGCCTCAGGGCCTCCTTCGTCTTGGCGAAGGCGAGCACGCCCGAGGTGCCCATGTCGAGGCGGTGCACGACGAAGAGTTCGCCGCGGGTGCGCTCGAGGATCTCCCTTGCGCTCGTCGTCTCGCTGCCGCCGGGCACCGAGGCGAGCCTCGCGGGCTTGTCGACCACGACCATGAAGTCGTCCTCGTAGAGGACTTCCGGCTCGGCCGTCCCGGCGGGATCCTGCTGGGGACGCGGGGGCTCGTGGGGAATGCCCTCGAGGAGCTTCGAGAGCAGGAACCTTGCGCCCGACTTCGGGGCGCAGAAGGTGCCGTCGTGGCGGATGTCCCAGCCCGGAGACGGGCCCCGCCACCAGCTCGTGAGCGCGATGAGCCGGCTCGAATCCCTGCGGGCGGGGTCGGCATTGCGGCGCATCAGAAGGCGCACGCACGGATCGTCGAGTCCGTCGGTGAGAAAGCCGCGCCAGACGGCGCGCCTTGCGCGCTGCTCGCGTCCGCCGTGGTCGTCGTCGCGGTCGGGAAACGGCGCGAAGACCTCGGCGAGCACCTCCCTGAAGGTCGTCCCGCGGGCCTTGCCGTCGACGAGGAGCGCCTCGCGCACGTCCTCGTCCTCGACGCGGGGCTGCACGAGCGCGGCGGTCGCGTCCTGCCAGCGGGTCATGAGCCCGGCCCGCACGGGCTCGAGCAGGGCTTCGGCCCGCACGATGCCGTCATGTTCGACGAGCATCAGGCCCACGCGTCCCGTGAATCCCGCGGGGACGAAGCCCGCAGCCTCGAAGCGCCTGCGGGCCTCGAGGACGCAGGCGTCGGGGGCCGTGGTCCAGGGATCGGGAAGCGGGGCGGGGCGTCCGAGGACGAAGGGAAATTCTATGACGAAGGGCACTGAGGAAAGCGGCATGGGCGGACGGCGTCTGGAGGACGTAAAGTCGGACGGAAATGCAGGCATTTTAGACCAGCGGCATCTGATCGGGACTTTCCCGAAGCCCGTGCGGAAGAAACGGGCGGCGGGCATAGAATTTGGCGGCAAAGCCGCGCGCCCGCCGGAAAGGATTCGTGCGAGCGTGCGGACTATCCCTTTCTATTCAAACATGAGGATGGACATCATGACCGAACTGCCTCCGCTTCTTCCCGAGTACCTCGAGCCCGTCAGGGCGCTCTTTGAAAAGCCGCGCGTCAAGCAGGCGATGAAGCTCCTCGACGATGGCGCCGAGGCCGCGATGGTCATGCAGTGCGAGCTCTGCGAGATTCCTGCGCCGACTTTTCATGAAGAGGTCCGCGCCGCCGAGATCGTGCGCCGCATGAAGGCGCTCGGCCTCAAGGACGTGCACGTTGACGAGATCGGCAACGTGATCGGCCGTCGTCCCGGCAGGGGCGACGGTCCGGTGCTCGCCATCGGCGCGCACATGGACACGGTGTTCCCCGAAGGCACGCCGATCAAGGTCCGCCGCGAAGGCGACCGCTATTGGGCGCCCGGCATCGCCGACAACTGCTGCGGTCTGCGCTGCCTTCTTGAGACGATCCGCGCCTTCGAGGAGACGGGCGTCGAGACCGAAGGCGACATCTGGTTCGTCGGCACCGTGGGTGAGGAGGGCAACGGCGACATCCGCGGCTCCAAGCACCTTTTCAACGGCACGAACCACATCGACGGCTTCCTCGCCGTGGACAACGCCGACATGGGTCGTCTGCTTTACGCCGCCATCGGCAGCCATCGCTACCGCTTCACGATCACGGGTCCGGGCGGCCACTCCTGGACGAACTTCTCGGAATGCCCGAGCGCGGTCCACGCCATGTGCCTTGCGGGCGCGAAGGTCGCGCACGTGAAGGTGCCCGAAGGCCCGAGGACTACGTTCACGATCGGCACGATCAAGGGCGGCACGAGCGTCAACACGATCGCCGCCTCCTGTCAGGTCGACGTCGACATGCGCTCGCTCGACGACGGCAATCTTGCCGCGCTCGAAGCCATGATCTTCAAGTGCTTCGAGGAAGGCGTGGCCGAGGAGAACGCCATCTGGGGCGTCACGGATCCCGCGAAGCAGGTCAGGCTCGAAGTGACCATGATCGGCGACCGTCCGGGCGGCCAGCGTCCGCACGACTGCCCCGTCCTCCAGACGAGCCGCGCCGCCATGGACTGCCTCGGCCTCGAGCTCAAGCGCTACACCTGCTCCTCGACCGACGCCAACAAGCCCGTGAGCCTCGGCATCCCCGCCACCTGCCTCTCGGGCGGCGGCGCGATGTACCGCACCCACACCGTCGACGAGTACTACGACGCCATCCACATCGAGGAAGGCCCCAAGATGGTCTTCCTCACGGCCTGCGCACTCGCGGGCGCCGAGGGCATGAAGGCGCTTCTCCCGAAGCTCCCTGCCGCCTGAGCCTGAATCCGATTCCGTCTTCCTTATCGAAGACGACTGAAGGGGCCGCCCGCGAACGTCCGCAGGCGGCCCCTTTTCACGAAGTTTCGGGAGAGCGGGCGTCAGCTGCGGCGAAGTCCCTCTCGGAACGAGGGAAACCCGCTTTCGCCACCTTCCGGGGTTCCCGACAACTTCGTAGCGGTAAGCGCAATCCCGCCCCACGCGCATCTGCAGGACCTGCATGAACCGACGATGCACGATTCTGCGCGACTCTTGAGCACGCAGTTTTGTATTGCGCTAAGTAGAAATACTGAATTTTATAATTAAGGTTTTTTACGTACGATAGTGAAAGTGCCGTATGGTGAGATCTCATCTGGTCATCCATTCCCGATGGGGGCTGAAGGGGTGATATTCGTGACGGCCGTTTGAGTTGTTGCGTGGCACATATCCCGAAATGGGTAGGACGGGTGAGGTTTCGGGCGAATTTAGGGTTTTGTGCGGGCCGCTCAAGGGAGCGCACGGATGTGACAATTGAATTTCGCACGGCGCGAAGGGGAGTGAGAATTGTTTTGTTCTCGTGTGCGGGCTGGGAGAGATTCGCGACGACGCGCTCGGGCGTCCGGTCGTGCGCCGTGCCAATGAAAAGAAAGAAATTTAGCGAGGACAGCTTTTGCGCATGCTTCGAATTGCGGAAAACGCAATTCACGGTCTCGTCGCGGCGGATTCGCGAGTGAACGGGGGGCAAACGGGCGGGCGGATTCCCTGTATGCTTCTCTTGTCGCTTGTGCTTCCCGCCTACTTGCTTGCGGGGTTGCGCGGCGTCCGTTCGGGAACGGATTTTGTGGGTCCGCCCCGAATTCAGCAAGATCTGCCGGTCGGTCGGTGGATTTGATTTTCAGCCCTGCCCCATGCGGTTGCAGGGCTTTTTTTGTCTCGGCGAGAGGCGTCGTGTTCTGGATTCTTATGCGAGCCTTAAGATTCGCACAAGGTTCGCGGATAGAATCGGATCATCCACGCGCAGTCCGAGGCGTCGTTCGATTCGCCTGCGGCGCATGCGGCAACCACAGCGCACAAGTACAGAACAAAAATGACAGCCATTCACGAAGAGGGCGCGCCTCGAAACTCCCGTGCCTTTCTGATCGTCTTCCTGGCGTTTCTCTCCGCCTTTGGTCCGCTCGCGGCGAGCCTCGCGGTCTTTTCGCTCGCGACGGCGGGTGCGGTTTTTGCGCCCGACATCGAGACCTTCATCGCGATGCGCTTTCTCGAGGGGCTCGGCGCCTCGGGTGCGGTCGTGATGTATCGCTCGATTGCGGCCGACCTGCATGCGGGCAGGGAGCTTGCGACCCTGATGGCCGTCGTGGGCGCCATCCAGGGCATTGCGCCCGTCACCGCACCCATGATCGGCGCCCTGATCGCCGAGGCGGCGGGCTGGCGCGAGATCTTCATGCTGCTGCTCGCGATCGGCGTCTCGCTCACTGCACTCAGACGGTGAATGCCGCGGACGGGACTGCCCGATTTCGTGCGGGGCGCTTCGACTTGTGGCATTCTTTTAAGTTTCCGTACGCAAGTTTCGAGCCCGCCCATGATCAAGAGCCGCCTCACGCTGACGCTTCTCGGCGCCTGCGCCGTTCTCGCCGCCGCCTGGCCCTTCCGCTACCAACTCTATCTGCATCTGCCGTCAGAACCCGTCCATAGGCTTGTGGTGAAGGACGGCCTCTACTGGCTGAAGGGGAAGGTGTACAGCGGCCGCATCACCGAGACGGACGTTCTCAAGGGAGGAGGCCTCATCACGATCACGCCCGTGATCGACGGCGTCAGGGAGGGAAGGTCCGTCACGTTCGACGACGGCGAGCCCGTGGCCACGGCCGAATGGGTCGCCGGCAAGCTCGAGGGCCTCGCCGTCAGGACCTCCCGCAGGACGGGACGCGTTCTCGAGGAAGCCTTCTACAAGGACGGGCGCCTTGACGGCGAACGCAGGCTTTATGGCGAGGACGGCACCTTGCTCAGAAGCGAAACCCATGCGGGCGGCGTGCTCGACGGGATGGTGAGGGAGTTCGCGCCCGACGGCACGAAGCGTCTTGAGGCCGAATACAGGGCGGGAAGGCTCGAGGGAAAAAAACGCCGTTTCAATGAAAGGGGCGTTCTTGTCGAGGAGACGACTTATGTTGCGGGCGTTCGTCAGGGCCCGTTTGCGCTCTTCTTCGAGGAGACGGGCGAGCCCGCCGTGTTCGGGAATTACCAGAATGATTCCTTTGAAGGGCGCGTGACGACCGTGAGGCCCGACGGGACCCGCGAGATCCGCTCCTACGTGAGGGGCGTCGAGAAGGGGCCCGTCGAAATCTACGCGAGGGACGGGAAGAGGATCGATCCGGAGGCGGTGCAGGAGCTTGCCGCCGATGCGCCTGTCGAGGTCCAGGAGGCCGAAGAACACCTGCAGGAGAGGGACGAACCTTGAGACGGCGCCCTTCATGAGCACAGGCTGTTACAACCGGACATGAGTCGGACAGTCGCTTTTCCTATAATTTTCAGAATGCCTTCAATCGGAAAACATTCCTGAGAAACAACCCGCTCATGAAAAGCGCATCCGTCTTATCCGTCCTCGCGGCCGGCACGATTGCCGCGATTTCCACTTCGGTCTGCGCAGGCTCGAACGGCACCGATGCCGTCATGCGCAGCCTCGACCAGGTCAACCGCATCTACACGCCCGAAAAGACGACGCACACGGAGCTTCTCCTGCGTCTCAACGACCTGGGTTGCCACTACCGCGTGAACAACCGCATGAAGGCGGACCCCGAGGACGTCATGAAGCACACCTTCGGGTGGTTCTACAGGCTTCTGCCCGACGAGCGCGGCATCGCCAACTGCTTCCCCGTCACGGTCTTCTTCCAGAACAGGGAGGACGGTCGCGATGTGATCGAGATCGACGGCGGCTCGGGCGGCGACCGCAAGGCGCTCATCAACGCGCTCAAGCGACGCTGGGGCGAGCCCCTTACGACGAAGGGCCGCAGGCAGAACGCCCACTACTGGGTCTTCAACGCAGGCGACCGAACCATCGTCCTCAAGGAGATGGGCATCCTGCGCAACTACGAGATCGAGATCCTGCCCGTCTCCTACTATGACGCCGTCAAGCGCCGCATCGAGGAGGAGCAGGTGAAGGCCGAGGCCGCGAAGCAGGCTGAGTTGGCCGCCGCCCAACTTGCGGCCTCGAACCTCAAGGCCGCCGAGAAGGAGGCCCGCGAGCGCGAGGAGCGCATCGCACGCGCCCGTGAGATCGCCCGCACCCATGCCGGACGGCTCTTTGGCATCCTGACGCCGGGTGAAACCGACTTTCTCGTCGCTCAGGCCGAGGCCGAGGCCGCAGGCTGCAGGATCGAGCGCGACGGTTCGCTCGTGAAGACGGGCGAGGTACGCGGCGAGCCGTGCTTCATTCTGCCAGGCCATCCCGCACTTTCCGTCGAGCAGTTCAAGGGCGGACTCGGCTTCATGGTCCGCTACGGCGCGGACGGCAACGGCGTCGACGCCATGCGCATGAAGCTTTCGGCCCTCGGCCCCGTGTCGAGCTACGAAAACCGCGGCTCCATCAACCACTACTGGCAGGACGCGGGCATGACCGTCGTTGAGACGGGCCACGAGCGCCACGGCTCTCCCGTGAGCTTCCTCTTCATCTCCAAGGCCACCTTCGAGAAGGAGCTCGAGCGCATCCTGCAGGAAAAGGCCGAGGCCGAAGCCGAACACAGGCGCGAGAACGAAACGCTGCAGAAGATGTTCTGACGTGCTCCGGCGCCTTTCGCAGTTTTCGAAACGGTCCTCCCGAACTTGGGCAGGACCGTTTGGTTGGGTCAAATGAGGATTTTTCTCGTCGCCTCCTCGACCTCCTCGTCCTCGCGCTTGTCGTAGCGCTGGGTGGTGAGGACGGAGGCGTGGCTCATGGCCTTTCGCACGAGGTTGATGTCGGTGCCTGCGCCGAGAAGCCTCGTCGCGAAGGTTCGTCTGAGGTCGTGAGGTGAGAAGTCCTCGACGCCCGACTGGCTGGAGCGGGTCTTGAGGATCTGGTAGACGGCGGAGGAGGTGATGGAGTGGCCCGTCGAGATCCTGCCGTAGCGGCGCACCGCCAGGAAGACGTTGGGACAGGGATCGCCCGCCCTGGCCTCGAGCCAGACGGCGAGGCGCTCCCATACGGCGTCGGCCACCGCGACGCGGCGCTCCTTGTTGCCCTTGCCGCGGACCGTGATCGTGTGGCGCACGTGGTCGACCTGCTCAAGAAGGAGAGAGGCGATTTCGGATCGGCGAAGCCCGCAGCCGAGCGCGAGCGCGATGATGGCGGCGTCGCGCTTCGAGCGGATGTCGCCGTCGGCCTCGGTGGTCTTGAGAAGACGTCCCGACTCGGCGGGCTTGAGGGCGCGGCCCTTCGGTACGCGGCCGCCGCGCACGGATTTCACCTCCTTGATGGCTGCATAGGTCTGCAGCGGCATGAGGTTCTTGAGCCAGCACTGCTTGCAGGTCATCTTGATGACGGAGAGCTGCAGGTTGATGGTTGCGGGCGAGAGGCCCGAGCGCACGCGCGTCTCCCGGAAGGCAAGTACATGGTCGTAGGTCAGCATCTGCCACTCCATGGCGTGAAGGTCGGCGGCGCCGAAGAAGCGCGAGATCTGGTTGAGAAGCTGGATGACGCGCTTCTTCGACTGACCGTCGCCGAGCGTCATGACGTAGGCCTCGGCGGGATTGAAGAAGTCGCGGCGGTTCGGCATGACGACGGGCGCGGGAAGAGAGGAGTCCCTGAAGCAAAAGGCGCTGTCGAGGACGCAGCAGGAATAGTCCCTGACGGGACGATGACGAACGATGGAAGAAGCCAGCATGATGAGCGGACGAAAAACAATGGACACGAACGATGGGCGAACCCTGAAAAAGGCGTGGTTCCGCAAGCTTGTGCGCGGAATTCACGCGTTGTCGCAAAAACTATAAACGTTTTTCAGGAAACACTCGTCCCCGCGTTTTGAGGCTGGATCGGTGACGGGTGAACGTGAGGAACATCGGTTTGGCTGAGGCAGGCTATGATTCAGGATACCCTGATCACCACGTCGCCTCTTCAAAAGAAGGATTCCCGTCATGCCCGCTCTTGAGTCCCGATCCGCCGTCCTTGAGTCCTGTCGCTGGGACGAGCTCGAGCCGCTCGGCTTTGCGCCCGCCGAGAGCGTGGCGGCGATCACCTGCGTCGAGCTCCGCGTGCCCTGTGGGTCTCCGTCTCCGATCGGGGAGGGCTCGGTGGGGAAGGTTGACCTCAACCGCATGCTCGTGAAGAATCCGCTCGCCACCTTTCTCGTGAGGTGCACGGGCACGGCCATGACGGCCGCGGGGATCGAGTTCGGGGATGTGTGCATCGTCGACCGTTCGCTTGACGCCAGGTCGGGCGACATCGTGCTCGCCTACATCAACGCCCGCTTCACGATGCGCCGCTATGAGGAATACGGAGAAGACGGACGCCGCCTCGTGCCCGTCGCCAAGGAAGGCGTTCATCCCGTCACCGAGATCACCGACAAGGACGACTTCAACATCGAGGGCGTCGTGACGGGGCTCTGCCGGAAGCTCTGAGTGAGTGCACGGCAGTGGAAACCCTCGTGTGTCGGCTTGACGACACTCAGACGGCCTTGTCTCCTGCAGACTGAACGAAGAAGAGACCCGCGGACCGGGCGGGTCACGACCATGAACAGGAGATAGGAATGCACAAGTTTCTTCGCACGATGACGGCAGCGGCCGTCGCAGCCGCCATGGCGCCTGCCTTTGCCGCTGACGCAACTTACAATGTCGACGTTGTCGTCGTGGGCGCAGGCGCAGCGGGCACCGCCGCAGGCTGGGCCGCTGCCGAAAAGGGCCTCAAGGTCGTCACGCTCGAAAAGCAGGCGATGGTCGGCGGCACTGGCAAGTTCTCCGAAGGCATCTTCGCCGTCGAGAGCTCCATGCAGCGCAACTGGAACTACGGACTCACAAAGGACGAGGCCTTCCAGAAGATCATGAACTACGGTCATTGGCGCGGAAACGCCAAGATGGTGCGCGCCTTCGTCGACAAGTCGGGCGAGACCATTGACTGGATGCAGGCCAACGGCGTGAAGTTCGAGAAGCTCTTCTCCAACTATCCCAACGGCCTCTACACCTGGCACATCTATGAGGGTCGAGGTGCGGGCTGGATCAATCTCTTCCAGCAGAAGTACAAGGATGCGGGCCAGACGCTGCTGCTCAATACCTGGGGCAAGGAACTCATCCAGGACAAGAACGGCACCGTGAAGGGCGTCGTCGCGACGAACAAGAACGGCGACAAGATCACCGTCAATGCGAAGGCCACGATCATCGCCACGGGCGGCTTCTTCGACAACAAGGAAATGCGCGAGAAGTACCTGCGCTTCCCTGATGCCGACGGCCTCGCCCAGAAGGGCAAGACCGGCGACGGCATCCAGATGGCCTGGTCCGCCGGCGGCGGCAAGGAAGGCTGCGAGGTTCAGGCCTCCTATCGCCCGGGTCCCCGCGGGATCGGCACGACGAACCACGTCTCCGCAACCGCCAAGCAGCCGCACCTGTGGCTCACGCCCAGGGGCGAGCGCTTCTGCGACGAGAAGATCATGCTTGAGTGGCCGTTTGCGGGCAATGCTCTCGAACGCATCGGCGGCACGATGTACGTCGTGTACGATCAGGCCACGCTCGACCACATGGAAAAGGACAAGGGCATTGATCTCGGTGTCGGTGTGATGGTTCCCGTCGGCACGAAGCTCACGAACTTCGAGAAGGAATGGGCTGATGCGGTCAAGGGCGGCTGGGCCTTCAAGGCCGACACGCTCGAGGGCCTTGCCAAGGCCACCGGCATGGATCCCAAGAAGCTCGTGAAGACCGTCGAGGCCTACAACGGCTTCTGCGCCGTGCGCCATGACGCCGAATTTGCAAAGGATCCGGCCTACCTGCGCGAAGTGAAGACGGGTCCCTTCTACGCAATCAAGTCGGTCGCTTCGTCGCTCGGCACGCTCGGCGGCATCAAGGCCAATGAACGCTTTGAAGTCGTGACGCAGGACGAAACGCCGATCCGCGGGCTCTATGCCGCAGGCAATGACGTGGGCGGCATGTACGGCGACTCCTACGACCTGCTGATGGCGGGCTCCACCGTCGGCTTCGCGGTCAACTCGGCCCGCATTGCGGTCGAATCGGCCGATGCCTACATCAAGGAGACGAAATAAGGCTCAGAGAGGTCTTTTGAACGGGGCCTCATGACATGAGGGGCGGCGGTCTTCGGACCACCGCCCCTTTCTGGTTGTGACAAATGGTGCGTCAGCCCATGTGCCAGTCCGGCAGGCAGCCGCCGCGATGCTCGAGCCAGTCGTAGATGTCGTCGAAGAGCGTGGGAAGAACCTCGAGATGGCGACCGACGCGGCGGGCAAGTCCCGCACGGCGCCAGTCTCCGATTGTCTGTGCGACCGTCTGGCGCGTGAGGTTGACGGTCTGCCCGATGACCTCTGCGGGCAGGTCATAGGGAATCCGCATCCAGTCGGAGCCGATTCCGGCATGCTCATGAAGGAGCACGGCCTTGAGGAGGATCTTGACGCGCTGCTCGGGCGGGAGCGTGAAGTTCGCGATCATGCCTTCGAGCGTTGCCTCCTGCTTGCCGATGGCGTGATGGTACTTTTCGACGGCGAGCCCGGGATTCGTGAAGACGTGCCTTTCATAGAAGTCGGGTGCCGTGCACCAGACCCGGGAGGCTTGGACGGCACGGGTCTCGACGTTGCAGCGGCGGCCGACGCTCGAGGTCATGTCGCAGAGCGTGGTGCCGGGAAGAAGGAGCGACATGATCGTCGAGTGCCCCGTCGTTGCTCCCGCCACGAAGTAGGCGCAGATGCCTTCTTCAAGCAGAAAGAGCCTGTTCGCATCGCCGCCGCGCTTGAGAACCTCGCCTGCCGCCACATCGCGAAGCGTCCCATGCTCGCGGATGAGGTCCGCAATGCGCGCAGGTTCTCTCGGGCAGACGTAGGGAAGGGCAAAGAAGATCTGTCTCATGGGCGGTCGTTGTCGGGGTGGATGGTCCTGAAGAAAGTATACCGAGGGCAGGAACATCAAAGGAAAGCCCGGGATTCCTGCGTGAGTACCTGCCGGATAACGACAAAAGAAAAAAGGAGCGCCGCAGGGTGTGGTCCCGTGCGGCGCATGCTTTTCTGTTCGGATGCGGTTTCGCTCAGTTGAAGAACCGCTCGACTGTCACCATCTCACCCGCCCTGAGGCAGCAAGGCTTCACGCTGACCGTCCCCGCCTCGACGGCGAAGAGTCTTGTGCGGCAGCTTCCCTTTCGGACGGGCGTGGCGACGAGGCGCCCCTCCTCATTCCGGTCGAGCGTCACGCAGAGGTCGCCCTCGGCGTCGATGTCGGCGTCGCACGCAAGCGTTGCATCGACCACTTCCCTGCGGGGGAGCGTGAGGCCGAAGTCCTCCTCGAGCATGGGGAGGAGCACGCGCTGGATGATCATGACGGCTCCGAGAGGATTGCCGGGAAGTCCCACGAGCGGCGTGCCGCCCAGGTCGGCAAGCACGAAGGGCGGGGCGCCCTTCACGTCGCCCGTGCCCTCGATGACCGTGCCGCCCGCAGCTGCAATCGCCCTGCGGGTGAGGTCGTGGGTGCCGCGGCCCGTGCCGCCGATGCTCACGATGAGGTCGATCCCGACACGTCTTTCGAGCGCGCGGGCGATCTCGTCCGCGTCGTCGGGGAGGCGGACGATGCGGCTCTGTTCGATCCCTGCGGCGTCGAGAAGCGCCTGCAGATACACCGCATTGCTCGCGCGGCGGCAGGCGACGGGATTCTTCGGGCCCATGGTGATCTCGCTCCCCGTCGCGAGGATCAGGATTCTCGGCGTGCGCGATACCTGCACCTCCTCGATGCACGCTTCGCTCAAAAGCGCCGTCTCGCGAACGCCGAGCCTCGTTCCCTTCCTAAGGATCACCTCGCCTCGCCTTCTGTCAGCGCCGCGTCGGAGAACGTGTCGCTCTGAGGCAACGGCCTGCCGGGCGGCCGCACGATCGTCGGGACTCGCGGCGGCGATAACGGCATCACATCCAATGGGTATCATTCCGCCCGTATTGATCCATCGCGCGCGTCCTCTTTTCAGGGGTTCAGGGAGGGTGCCGATCCGCTGGCGGTCAGGGAATTTCTTGTCAGTCTGGCGGGCTATGTGATCGGTTCGGACGTCACTCTCAATGATGGCGAGACGATCGGCTTTTCCCAAGGCGACAGGCATCGCATCACCCGCAGTCCGGGCGTGGCGCTTCCGGACCAACCGACGCTCAAGGTGTCCTTCGAGCAGAATGAGATTCTGCTCGACGAGGCCGCTCCTCATCTGGAGAGCATTCGTGAGAAGTGTCTCCCTGTCGACGAACTCAATGCCTTCAGTCATCTGGCGATTTATCTGCGCTGGTGCATCGAGCACGACCTCATGAGCGAGTCATTCTGCAGACGCTGGCCCGATATTGTTGAGGCCGTGAGGACGAATCCGGCCGAGGCGTGCCTGCGCGAATGGCTCCGAGACAAGCTCAAGGGCGAACTGCATGCTTCAATCTTCAACGAGCGCGGCGCGGACTTTGCCTGCTACTACTACGGTGCCCTTCACGAGTACACGCCGCACTATACGATGGATGTCGACATCCATGCCGTTTCCAGAATAGGCGTGGAGAGGAACTTTTCGGATGAGATTCAGGACGAAGCGTATCTGTTCCTTCCGTTTGATGAAGACTATTATCGAGAAATGGCCCGGATCATCGAGCGGCGGTACGAGAATTGGGCCGGACAGCGCTTTGACGACTCGACGCTTGCGCCTTCCGAAACGGCCGAGGCGCTGATGGCGTATCTCGACTGCGAGTGCACCTATTTCCCGTCGATGGCGGACGATGATCCGATCATGTGCGCTTACGAGTATGCCGGGAAAAATGCAGCGCACGAAGGATTCGTTCCCATGCTCATTGCAGTCGACGAAACACTCTGGGAATGCCTCATGCTCAATTCCGATCCGGCTCATGAGGGAGATGACGATCATGCCTTTGATCCGGATGCGGTAGCCGCCTACCGGCAATCGCAGCTCGCCGCACCCCTGCCCGACGGCAGGATGGTTCTGGAGGACGGCATGGCAGAGCGCCGCGCAGAAGCGGAGGACGATTCCAAGGATTGGGACACGGAAGTCGTCGGCCGCATGGAGGGCGGCTTCAACAACCATCGGTTCTCCGGATATTGGAACAGCGAGACGGACATGACGCATCCGGTCATCCTCGCGAGAATTCCGGTCCGGCATCCTTGGGAGGTGTTTGCCCATCTGCCGTTCGGCAACTGGAATGACTGTCCGGATACGCCGCAGCTCATGGCGGTCGCCAGGTACTGGTTCGAAAAATTCGGTGCCGTGCCAGCCCTCATGACTCATGACGAGCTCGACTTCGCGCTTCCGAAACCGATCGGCCGGGAGCTTGCCGTGCAGACTGCACTTGAGCAGTATGCGTTCTGTCCCGACATGGATCAGAATCATGAGTCCGTCGGGGCACTCGCGGATACGCTTCGGCAGTCCAAAATCTGGTATTTCTGGTGGGATTAGCTGTATATCTGCGGACAAAGGAGGGCGCGTCATGAAGGTCCGGCAATGGGCATGGCTTCTACTCGCGGGGGCGGTCGCTCCGTTTGTCTTCGACAATGGCCCCGATCCCGTCTCCGACGGGCTCTATCGAGTCGTGGATGACCACGGTCGCATCGGCTATGCCGATGCATACGGCGTCGTTCGCATCGCGCCCCGATTTGCCTTTGGTCTGCCTTTTGCGAACGGCGTTGCCAGGGTGACCTTGAGCGGTCATCCTGCGGCAGTGCCCGGGTCGGAAGGAGAATATCATCGATGGGAGGACGGCGACTGGTTCTGCATTAACAAGTCCGGCTCAATCGTCAAATGCCCGTCGTCATCAAATCAAGAGAGCGGGTCGTGAACGCCTTTGTCGAGAAACTGTTCGTAGAATGGAACGACGTCATATGCCTGCTGTTCGGAAGCCTCTGCATCATCGGTGCGATCCGTGACTGGAACTGGCTGTGCGATCCGACGGGCAAGCCTCATGCGCCGCTTCTGACGCGCGGGCTGCTCCGTGCGGTCTTCCTCATGCTCGGAACCATTCTGGTCGTCTGCAGCGTGTGGCTGCTAGTCAAAAGGCTGCAATGAGGAGAAATATCAAATGACGATGAACTTCAACAGGAAAACCTGCATGCGGCTGGCTGCCGGCACCGTTCTTTGCGGCGGTGTCGCGTTCGGAGGCCTCCTTTGGTGGCAGCTTCAGGCGTTCGACCGGATGACGGACAGCCGCCTCGAGCGCGGCATGGGTTTGTTCGCGCTTGAGCTCGAGCGCCGGGACGGCGGTCTTCTGCAGCGCGATCTGGTGCTGCGCCTGGGATTTCGCACGGAAGACGGCCTGACCGAATCCTTTCTGGTTATGAACGGTCGCTTCAGACCGGGTCTCCGGCCTTCGGTCAGCTTCGAGCCCGTAGCGAATTCGGATCCGGATGCTGCGATTCTCGTCAAGGCTGATCCTCGGATTCGGTTCGTCTTCAGTCCCTTGATGAGTCCGGAAGAGGCTGAGGTTGTCTGGCGCGGTGCGTCGGATGAAAAGGAGACGATCGGCGACGGCCGTGTCACGGCTGACATCGGCTTTGATCACGCGCGCCGTGCATTGACGGGGCTGACTGTCTCCGGACGGCTGGGGGCCTCCGAAAGCCGATGGGAGGGTGGTCATGTCAAGAGTGCTGAGAAGACCTTCGAGTACGTCTATGCAGAGTCGCCCCTCAAGTTTGCCTTTTCCTATTCGTCCGCAGGTGATTTTGTCAAGGGCGAGCTCATGCCGCTCGGCATGGGGCCCTTGAGCTACAGTCTCACGGTGACGCCTGAGAAGGAGGCAGGTCGCCTGCGTAATGCGACCGAGTTCAAGTTCGACATTCGGGACGTCAACATCAACGATTCGGAGCTGCCGGTTTTCGACCTGCGGTTTGATGCCGGCCTGTACACGCCTCCGAATGTCTGGCTGCCGTGCCTCTCAGCGCATTTCGTACTGGGCTCGGATATGGCGGACCTGCCCGGCATCTGTCCCGACGGCAGCATGACGGACATTTTCGCCGCTTCGATGCAGGGAAATGTGGAGGGGACAGTCCGTGACCTCCGGTTGGCCTGGGCCGGTGCCGAATTGACGCTCAAGGGCAGTTTCGTCAACCATGGGCTCCCCGGGGGAAAGTTTGAGACCTGGCTCTCTTTTGTCGATACCGGCAAGAGACCTGTGCCGGGTTCGGTTGATGCGCTCAACCGCGATCTGCGTCAGTACGTCGAAGCGCTGGAGAAGGAGGGCGCTGTGAAACGGGTCGGCGAGGATGCCTACGAAACGACGCTCGAATTCGGCCTCACGCCTGAAGGCATTCTCAAGACGACTGCCAACGGACGGGACATGGACGAGAGCAAGGCCGCCTTCCATTGGGGGCTGCCCTCGACTGAGCCCAACGAAATCATCATCAAGATTTCGCCCAAGGCCGAACCGTATCTGACGAAGGGCGTGGATGCCGCCGTTGTCGAGCCGATCGAGAAGCTGCTCACGGGACTTGATGCCGTGCAGCGCTGGTCGTCGACCCGGAATGAGTACGGGGCGCAGGTGCTGGTGATCACGGTCGATGAGCTCGCCAGGGCGCCCGAGGTCGTGGAAGCGCTGGACGTTCGGCTTGAGCAAATCAAGGAAGTCGTGCAGGACGCTGTCGTAATGGAAATGCGCTTTGCACCCGAGGCAATGCCGGCGGAGTGGGAATGAAATGCAAAATATCAAGTGAGAGGTGAGTCATGAACGGTGTTGTCATGCTCGTCGCAGTGCTGGTGACGCTTGTTGCTCTGAAGCAGATCATCGATCGCGACTGGATGGGACTTCTTCTCACTGTGGTTGCCCTTCTTCTCGTTTTCGGGACTGGCGTTCGGCGAGGCTGACCAGATTCATTTATCACATGGCAGTTGAAATGCATGGGACGCAAATCCTCAACTGGCCGACCAGCTGTCTTCGTCCTCCCGTCATGCCTGTTCCTCGCGCGCCTGCGCCGCGAGATCCGCCCTGGCATCCTCGGCGATCTCCATCACCTTTTCGCCCACGAGGTCAAACGCCTCGAGGTTGCCGTTCATCATGCGGATGATGCGGAAGGTCGAGACGAAGAAGGTCATGAGGATGAAGCCCGTCATGCCCGCATTGAGGCTCAGCCATTCACCGGACATGTAGCCCGTGACGACCCAGATGAGCATCAGGAGCGGTCCTTTGTCACGAAGAAGGTCGGCAGGAATGCTCGAGGCCGTGGTGGCGCCCGCATCACGAAGAAAGAAGAGGACGTTCGGGTGCAGGTCGGGTGCACGCACTACCGAGTGGTTCCAGGCGAGGACGCCGAGGAACCAGACGGGAATCCAGTCGGGCATCATGTGCGCGGACTGCATGACCGCGCCGGCGCCAAGCACGGCGGCCACCATCGCAACGGTCCTGAGGAACTTGGGACGGTACGTGCGGCAGTACTTCGTGTAGAGCGTGGCGAGCTTCAGGTACATGAACGCGCGACCGCGCTTCTGGGCGGGACGGAGCCTGGCGAAGTCTGCGTAGCGAAGCTGTCGATCTCGGGGAAAGCCGAACTGCATGAGGGCCTTTGTAGAAATGATTGCCTGGTTGGTTGTGATTCTGAGATGGTCCGAAGATTCTACAGGCTCGGACGACGAGAGTCACGGCTTGCTCGTCTCCTGCTTCCCGATCACGCAGACATGCATCATGCCGTCCGCCTCCCAGAGCGCGGCAGGGAAGAGATACGCGCCGCCCACGACGGGGACCTTGACGACGTCGCGGGGAAGGTCGAGCTTGAGATCAGGCTCGAAGGACTTTTCAATGAGCGTCGTGCAGTAGAGTGCATCGGGATCGTCGGGCACAAGCCTGAAGGTTTCGCCCGTCATGCACCTTGCACGTCCTGCAGCTGCCGCCTTGAGAGAATAGCTCCAGGCGGGCCTCGCAACGCCCGCCATGTCGCCCAAGGAGAGAAACTCATGAAGGCTGGAGCTGATGACGCTGTTTGGGTGTGCCGGATCGTCGGATGTCGTGGCGTGCACGATCATCACGGGATGCTCGGAAACAACCATGCCGACGTGAGAGAAGGGCGCCCTGTTGGGACCCTGAGCCTCGATGATGAGGCGGCTCTCCGTTCCGAAGCCCCTGCGAAAGACCAGATCGCCGGTCCTGAGGCTGCCGCAGGGGGCGAAGTCGTCAAGCGTGACGCCCGTGGGGACTTCGGCGGACGGTGCCTCCTGAAGTCCCGGAAGAAGCCCGGTCGCGCCATCGATGAGCTCACCCTTGACGTCCTCATGCATGAGGACGGTCCCTGTGGACATGAGAACGGCGGCTGCCGTGAGGAGAGCCGCCGTGCGGGTATTCATGAGAGTGGAATCAGAGGCCGAAGGTGACGAGCCAGCCCTTCTCGGTCTTGATGAGCTGGGCGGTCTCGACCTTGCTCGAGCCGTTGCCGAAGGCCACCTTGACGCGGGCGCGGCACTTGCCGGTCTCAACAGCTTCCTTGGCGACGGGTTCCATGATGGAGACGTCGCGAAGACCGCCTTGCTTCGTGGCGGAGTCCTTGGCCTGGGCGGCGCTTTCGCTGATCTTGGCTTCGGCGATCTTCACCTCGGCGTCCCTGGCGTCGGCGGGAACGTGGAAGAACTTCGTGGCCTCGGCGGCATCACCGCGGTAAAGGGCGCGCACGAAGGCGCAGGCGACGTCTTCAGGCGTTTTGGGGCTTCCGCAGCCCGTGAGGGCGAGCGTGGAGGTGCCGGCGATGAGCAGGGCGGACGCCTGGATGAAGCGGCGGCGGTTGATCATGATGGTTTTCTCCTCTATTTTAGCTTTGGCCCGGCACGTCGATTGACAAGCATGAGGACGTGCGGGCGTTTTTCCGAAGTCTACCTAAAAGCAACGCGAAATGCGGGACGGTATGATTTCCGAACCGTATTCAAACGCAAGAGGGACGCTGATGAGGCGTTGAGGCAGAGCAAGGGGCGTTGCTGATCGAGACAGAAAAAGGCCCCGCATCCGGTGAAGGATGCGGGGCCTTGACTTCAAGTGAGCCTGTCGTCCGAGGCCCGAGGGCCCCGGAACATCAGGTCGTTAGAAGTGGTAGCGGAAGTTCGCATTGACCTGCGTGTTGGCGCGATCGTCCGGGCCGAAGCCATAGGAGGCGTTCAGACCGAAGGACATGTTGTCCTTGACCGCTTCAACGCCGAGGACGTTGTTGAAGAGGCCGCCGGAGAGGATCGTGATGTCGCCGGCCGTGCCGAAGGCTTCAACTTCCTTGTCGCCGAGCTGCGGAACGATCGTGAAGTCGTAGGACGGGACGAGCTTCCAGCCGGTGGCTTCGAACGTGCCCGCGAACTTGACGCCGATCGGGGCTTCAAGGACGTTCATGTTCTGCTCGTCGTTGAAGGCCACGGCATCGGTGTCGATGCGCGTGTAGCGAAGACCCATGTGCGGAACGACGGAGAAGGCGCCGTTCTGGTAGGCCGTGAAGTCGCCGCGAACACCGAACGTGATCGTCGTGGCGTCGGAGGCGTCGCCGAGACCCGTGAAGTCATTGCTGAAGTCGATGTAGCCGAGGTCAGCCTTGACGTTGAGACCGGAGAAGTCCTTCGAAGCGTAGACGGAGAGACCGACGAAGTCGGAGCTGAGCGAGGTGGAGAGAACACCGCCTTCGCTGTCAGCGTCAGCCGTACCGACCGTAAGGGCGGCGCCGAGCGTGCCGCCGCAGGCAGCCGTGTAGTCAAAGCCGAGGACGCCACCGTAGATGTCGGCGGAGTAGCCGAAGTCACCGTAGATTTCCTTGGCTTCGTTCTTGGCGTAGAAGACGTCGGCCCAGACACCCATGCCGGCATGCTCGGAGAGCTGGTGGCGGACGATGGCGTCGGTGACCTGGGCGTTGGCGTCGTAGGCGACGTTCAGAACGCCGGCCGTGGCGTTGCCGCCCGTGGCCTGTTCAAGAGCCTTGTTGCCGGCAGCCGTGAGCTTGTCGGTCTCTTCGTCGTAGAAGGCGGGCGTGTCAAGAGCAGACAGAATGCCGAGTTCCTTGGCGCCGACGCCGTTCGTGAAGGCGTTTTCGAGGCGAGCGTCAACCGTCGCATCAGCAACGAGTCCCTTGTTATAGGCCAGCGTCACGATGTCCGGTTTGGCGTTGTCGGGCGTGGCGAAGACGTAGATCGAGTCCGTGTCAACGTTGGATGCGGTGGCGCCGGAGAGCGCCTTGCCGATGTCGAGTTCGCCGAGCTTGTTGACGTTGACGAGTTCGAGGTCGCCACCGGTAAGGTTAACGGTAGTGTTGTTACCGAGGGCGGAGACGTCGGCCTTCGTAAAGTCGTGGCCGGCCGACTGGGTGAAGGCACCGGCGTCAATGACGAGCGCCATGCCGTCCGCAACAGTTACGGTGGATTCAGCGCGGGCCGGAGCTGCGGCGGTGAGAAGAGCACGATTCTGAACAACCGTCTTGGGACCGATCGTGGCATCGTTCAGCTTGAGCTGACGGTCAACGTAGATGATGGCCGTGCTTTCATCGAACTCGCCGGCGATTGCCTTGGCGGCGGCGACATTCGTCGTGAGGACGGAGCCTTCGTCAAGTTCAACATTGCCGGAGAGCTCGGAAGCGGTTTCCTTGACGTTGCCGGTGAGGGCGAGGGTGCCGGCGACAACGGCCTTGCCATTGTTGGCGACGGCGAGGGAGTCAGCCGTGAGCATGCCGTCAATCTGGGCCGAAGTGACTTCAACGGCGCGGGCGGAGAAGTCGCCGGCGACAGTCAGAGCGTCGGTCTTGAGCGTATCAACGTTCACGTTGCCGGAGTTGCCGGCCGTGCCGAGAACGAGGTCGCCCGTGGTGATCTTGGTGACCTTGGCGCCGAGGTTCTTGAAGACGTCGCCGCCGTTGCCGGCGAGGGTAAGCGTATTGGTGCCGTTGCCGAGTGCAATGGAATCGGCATTCTTGTTCGTTTCGGATTCAGTCACGGCCGTGAAGTCGAGAGCGCCGAGCGTGGTGGCGGCGGTGACTTTGAAGGCTTCCGTTACGCTGTCCGAAGCGGTACCGGTCTGGTCAGCAAGAACCAGGTTGGAAACGGAACCAGCGTCGAGCTTTTCATTTTTACCGAGCTTGAACGTGCCGTTGAGAACGAGTTTCACCGAACCATCCTGCTTCAGGAGTTCCTGGCCCTTCTTAAGGTCGCCAAGGCTGTATTCAAAGCCGGTGTCGGTCAACTCGACAACGCCCTTCGTGGCCGTTACGTGCTTCCAAGCGTCGGTGGTGGCGTATTCAGCATCAGCCTCTTCACCCTTGGCGAAGAGATTGGCACCCGAAGTCACGAGCGTGCCGCCGTTGAGCTCAATGGCCCCCTGAACGGTCGTGAAGGAGCCGTTGACGGAAGTCGTGCCGCCGGTCAAGGCGAGCTTGCCATGACGCTTGCCTGTGATTTCAACGTCGCCAACCGTCAGCGAGCCGCCGGCGACGGTCACAACATTGTTCGAGGCGTTGCCGACCTTGAGGCTTTCGAAATTGTAGTTGCCGGCATTGATCGTCAACGTGTCGGCGCCGTTTTCACTGCTCATGCCAACCTTAAGGGCACCGGTATAGTTCTGGCCGGCAACCTGCAGAGCACCTCCGTCAAGGGTGAGCTTCATGTCCTTGATGAGCAACGTATTGTGAGGCTTTGCATTGGTCTTGGTCTGATCCTTGTCACCACCGGAATTGAGCTTGGTGATGTTGAAGACGCCCTTTTCACCAACCGTCACATTCTTGAACTTGTTGTCGTTCTGGAGCTGTTCCTTCTTTTCACCATATTCGTTGGTGTCGTGCCAGATGGAGGCCGTGAGCTTGCCGTCGGCAATGTTCACGCTTTCATAGACACTGCCCTGGCGGTCAGCAAGCGTAACATCCGAACCGGAATCGATGTTGAGCGTCGTCGTGCCATCAGCGGCCTGAACCTTGAGCTTGCCGGTCATGCCCTTAGCGTTGAGAGCAACCTTCGTGCCCTCGCCGATCTTGATCAGACCGTCGATCTGAGACTTCTCACCAAGGTTGATCGTGGCGGAAGTTTCGTTTTTGAGCTGGACGTCAATGGCCGTAGCGCCTTCGCCCGCCTGGATCAGACCGTTGTTGTTGAGGACGACGTCCTTCGCATCCTTGATGAGAACGCCGTGACCGTACTTGCCTTTGGCAATGTCGCCCACGATGATGGAGCCGTTGTTGGTCGCAACGGAATTCACGGACTTATCACCGCCGCCGAGTTCCATGCCGACGCCCTGCTCTTCCACAATGATCGTGCCGGCGTTTTCAATCGTGGCCGTAGCCTGGGTGCCGACGCGCATGCCGTAGGCGTTCTTGACGACGATCCTGCCCGCATTCACGACCTTGGCACTATTATCTGCAAGGATCGCCTCATTTTTCCACTCGACGCCATCCTTGCCGGTCGTGACATAGATTTCACCCTTGTTCGTGACAACGACATCCTTGCCATTGACGTTCAAACCAGTTGCGTCCGACTTATCACCAATCGCGGACACCCAAAGCTTGCCGCCAAACTCGGCATTCTTGCCTTCAGTAACCGTAGTGAAAGCACCTTGGGCACCCTCGTTCTTGAAGTGATACTGACCATCAGCCTGCACCTTATCCCAAGCGGTGTTTGCCGTAGTCACCGTCACATCGGAAGGGACTTCAGGGATAACAGAAGCTGCCAGCGCGGAACCTGCCATAAGAGCGGTAACAGCAGTGGCGATCACCGTCTTCGTGCCCTTGCCCTGCACGGAGGACGTAACTTCATTTACAACCATCAAGGCGCCACGCGCCTTGTTGAAAACAACCTTGAATGTCGAATTCATGTCAATTATTCCTTTTGGGAAGAAAAAACGAATGCGAAGGTTCTCTTGCGAAAACTGCGCATAGCGAAGTTTCATGGATTGGCGTTGGTGGGGGGGTGAAAACCCTAATACGTCCAAATGAAATAGGTTGATGCATATGAGATCGACTGAAAGGCAGGGTATTTAAAGGGGGTGAGGCAAAATTTTGTGAGGTTGTTTGATCGTTTGATAGCTGTTGCTATTTTACAACGGTCATTTTTCGATGATCAAAATTTGACGAGTGAAACAACTGACGCCAATGAATGAAGGCGTTTGAGACTTCAAAGGTTGAAGTCCCGCTAGGGAACGGGCTTCACGCAAGGTATCGCCGGAAAAACCCTTGTGACAAAAGTATTTGAGAAAGATTCTCGCTATCGGTCCCGAACGGGAAAGTGTGGAAACGCTAGGACGACTGCGCCTGAACGCTCTGAAGGACATCGTGTTCCCGTTCAGAAAGAGGGGCGCGGCGGCTCGAATGCAATTGTGAGTGCGTAGTGGCCGGCGGTCATGAAAAACGGGCCGCGGCGGTGCAGATGTCCGCAGCGGCCCTTTGGAAAAGACAAAAAGGGGAGGAGACGAAAGCGGGGAGGCGGATTACAACGGGGCTTCGGTTGAGTGTCTGTAGTGAAGAACATCGAATTCAAGGTCCCGAAGAACCTCGGGGTTGCGGCTTCGTTTGCCCGCGGAGGTGAACGGCAGGGAGCTGACCCATGCGATGCGTCGAGGAGACTTCCAGCGGGCGAGGCGTGCGGCAAGTCCGCAGACGATGGCGTCAGACTGCGGATGGGGATCGGTGTCGGAGACGAGAAGAGCCGTGACGATCTGCCCCCACTTTTCATCGGGCATGCCGACGACGAGCGCCTCGCGAATCCCGGGGAGGGATTCAAGGGCCGACTCGACTTCGGAGGGAACGACCTTTTCACCGCCCGTGATGATCATGTCGGAGGTGCGCCCGAGGATGCGGATCGAACCGTCATGATTGACGAGTCCCGCGTCGCCCGTCTCGAACCAGCCGTCATGAACGGGTGCGGGGCGTCCCCAGTAGCCGGCAAAGAGCATCGGTCCCTTGAGGCAGAGGACGCCGTCGACGGTCCTGAACGAGGTGCCCGCGAGCGGCACTTCGCCGACAGGGACAGGCGAGAGGCGGGTTTCGTAGGCCGAGACCGCGGAGGTGCTGCCCGTTTCGGTCATGCCGTAGGTTGTCATGATGGGAATGCCGCGTCGGGCGGCTTCGGCGCGAAGACGGTCGGGGAACGGGGCGCCGCCGATGAGGATGGCGCGCAAGTGGGGCGGATTGCGCCAGTCCGGATTGCGCTCGAGGACGTCGGCCAGCATGGCGGGGACGAGCGAGGCGAACGTCACGCCGTCTCGGCCGAGGGTCTCGGGAAAGCGGGCGCCTGAAAAGCCCGGAGACAGCGCGATCGTGCTGCCTGCGGCCAAGGTTCTCATGATGATCCCGAGGCCGCCCACGCGGGCGGGCGAGAGCGAGAGCTGCAAGACGTCGGACGAGGTCATGCGAAGGGCGCGGATCATCGCTCTGGCGCCTGCCGTCAGGGACTCGCGCGTGAGGATGGCGGGCTTCGGAAGGCCCGTCGTTCCAGAGGTAAAGACCACGAATGCGGTGCCGTCGGGAAGAGGTTCTGCGATGGAGTCCGCGTGGGATTTGAGGGCGTCTTGCTCGGCAGAAGTGAGTTTGGGCGAGACGAGGACCGCGGGAATGTGCGCCTCCCAATGGGCAAGGATGTCGACGAGGCCGTTCAGGTCGGGCTTCGGGATGAGGAAGGCCGGGCGGCCGGGAGCGGGCTGCAAAAGCGAGGCCGTACGATCCGAGACGAGACGGGCGAGTTCCGCCCACGTGATGCGGCGGGAGGCGTCGACAACGGCCGTGCGGTCGGGCTCGGAGAGTGCGAGGGCGGCGACGCTCATTGAGGGGCCGGCGCCCGTGGTGAGAGAGGGCATGTCAGCCTCAGGGCAGGCGCTGGAACTTCGAGAAGTCGGGACGGCGCTTTTCAAGAAAGGCGTTCTTGCCTTCGCGGCCCTCTTCGGTCATGTAGTAGAGGAGCGTGGCGTTGCCCGCGAGCTCCTGCAGGCCCGCCTGGCCGTCGCAGTCGGCGTTGAGGGCGGCCTTGAGGCAGCGGAGGGCGAGCGGGGAGTTGGCAAGCATCTCGCGGCACCACTGGACGGTTTCGGCTTCAAGCTTCTCAAGCGGAACGACCGTGTTGACGAGACCCATGTCAAGGGCCTCCTTTGCGTTGTAGAAGCGGCAGAGGAACCAGATCTCGCGTGCCTTCTTCTGGCCGACGATGCGTGCCATGTAGGATGCGCCCCAGCCGCCGTCGAAGGAACCGACGCGCGGCCCCGTCTGACCGAACATGGCGTTCTCGGCGGCAATCGTGAGGTCGCACATCATGTGAAGGACGTGACCGCCGCCCACGCACCAGCCCGCCACCATGGCGACGACGGGCTTCGGGCAGGTGCGGATCTCGCGCTGCAGGTCGAGGACGTTGAGGCGGGGCGTGCCGTCGTCGCCGACGTACCCGCCCGTGCCGCGGACCTTCTGATCGCCGCCTGAGCAGAAGGCATTTTCGCCCATGCCGGTCAGGATGATGACGCCGACGTCTGCGTCGTTGCGGGCGTCGTTGAGCGCGCGGCTCATCTCCATCACCGTCTGCGGACGGAAGGCGTTGTGAACCTGGGGACGGTTGATCGTGATCTTGGCGATGCCGTCCGAGCACTTCTCATAGACGATGTCGGTGAGTTCGCCCGCTTTGTGCCATTCGGGAACGGGAGGAAGATGTGAGGTGTCGAGCATGGGCTGCATGTCGTTAATTCCTTTTCAAACAGTCTGTATGGGTTCGGCCTTTAGCGCTGTGCGCGGGCCATGAGGGCAAGCGGGCGCCACTTGGCGGCCTCGGCCTCTATGAATTGCCTGAAGTCGGCGGGACCGCGGAACTGGGGTTCGGCGCCCATGCGCAGAAGACGGTCGCGCACGGCCTTGTCGTTGAGCGCGGCACGGGCGGCCTTCGCGAAGCGATCGGCATCGGCGTCGGAGAGCCCCTTCGGGGCGGCGATGCCGTCCCAGGCGTAGAGCGTGACGCCGGGAAGACCTGCTTCGGCCATGGTGGGAACTTTGGGCAGAAGTGCGGATCGTGAGGGCGTCGTGACGGCGAGGGCGCGAAGCGTGCCGGCCTTGAGGTGCGGAAGGAGGTTGGGCATCACGTCGATGAGGAAGGGCACACGGCCTGCGAGCACTTCCTTGACGGCGGCAGCGCCGCCCGCGTGCGGAATGTGATTGAGGTCGAGCTTTGCTTCGCTCTCGAGCAGAATGCCCGCGAGATGGCTCGTGGTGCCGGGGCCTGCGGACGCAAAGGCGGTTTCGCCGGGGCGGGCCTGGGCGTGCTTCACGAGGTCGGCTGCGGTGTGCACGTCGGGAAGGGCCTTGGGGCTGACGGCGAGAACCAGCCCGATCGAGGTGAGGCCGGCGACGGGTGTTAGGTCCTTGAGCGGATCGAAGCTCTGCCGGTCGTAGAGGTACGGATTGACGCACATGATGCCGTTCGTGACGTATCCGATCGTCGTGCCGTCCGGCTGGGACTTGACGACCTGGCCGGTGCCGATGTTGCCGCCCGCACCGGGACGGTTGAAGATCACCACGTTTTCACGGAGCGCCTCCGAGAAGGGAAGGGATACCGTGCGCGCGAGGATGTCCCCGCCGCCTCCTGGCGGGAAGGGGACGACCATCGTCATCTGCGTCGTCTGCGCAAAGAGGGCGCCTGGTGCCGATCCCGCGGCGAGAAAAGCCCCTGCGAGCTGAAGAAGTCTGCGTCGGTCCATGTTTTTCTCCGTTTGAGTGCCTTGAATGGTACCGTATGGTACGAACGTACTGCATGATACAGATGCATCCTGAAATGCGCAAATGGCAGGCGTTGTTCCTGTGACTGCATGGGGAATGGGGCCGTGGGTGCAGAGGGATGCTTCAGTTTGGAGATGACGGATTTTGGGTATGGGATTTGTAACTGAGGAGTCGGTCTGTGATAGGCCGAATTCGAGGCTTCAGTGAATTCGGAAGAAATTCGGCGCATCACGATTCCAATGGATTGAGGTGATTTCCTGTAGTAAAGTGATTGGCAGAAATGCTTTCTCCGTCTGCTGGAAAGGGCAGATGAACTTGAGGCACCGAAGTGGATCGGAAAGCCATGAACATCAGATTGACGTGTCCGTTGGGAGCGTCGAGGAGGGCTTATGAAGCGCACGATTTTGTCAGTGGCCGTTCTGGTCGCATGTGCATCTCAGGCATCAGCCGGCCTTACGGCTCGGTACCTTCTTGAAGGTGACAAGACCTTTGCAGAAGACATCACTTGCGCAGTGGCGAGTAACTTCGGCATCTACGCACATGGTTCAGGAAACGCGGGAACGTTCACTGGTCAAACCATCTCAGTGGACGTTTCCGAAGCGGCCGGTTTGGCAACGGGTGTCTACGCAGGCAAGGGCGGCAAGATCGTCATCGGTGATCGTGACAAGAGCGTCGTGACGATCAGAACCAAAGATACGGGCGTCGTCAAGGACAGCCTGTCCTATGGGCTCTGGGTTAACGGTCAGGAGAATCTGGGCGGGCAGATGGAAGTCAAGGGCAAAAGCGTCACGATTCATGCCGAGGGTGAAGGACAATTCATGTGGCGACGAACACGTTGAAACCCTCTCAAAGGTCTTCGCTCCTCATTGATGCCGACACCGTCAGCATTACGGCTGATGGTGAAGGAGCTAGGGCAATCGTAGCGATGAGCACGGGTGTTGTCGAAGTCAAAGGCAAGGCGACGATTGCGGCGGACAATGCCATCGTTGCGCGCGGGGACGCGAAGGTGCTGGTCAACGCGGAAGGGAAGTACTCGACCGTCATCAACGGCAACGTCAACTTCAGCTACGACGCTCCGACCTCCAAGACGCCAGTCGACGCCACGGTGATTCTGAATCTCGTCGGCCCCGAATCAAGCTGGAGGGGCAACACGGTCGTCTCCTGGAATGGCAAGCCAACATCGGTAGACGAGTATCTCTCGGTCACGGGCATGAAGCTCGGCCTTAGCAAAGGCGCGGCGTGGACACCCGTCGAAACAGCGAAAGATTCGACGACCGCCAACGTCGGCGCGAAATACACGGCCCTCAACCTTCTCGAGAACAATGACGGCGTGATCAACATCACGGGCAGCGCCATCGACGTGACGGTCGAGAAGATGACCGGTACGGGCGGTACCGTCAATCTCGCTGCGGATCTGACGGCTGAGGAAGGAAGCCGGACCGGCACGATCACCATCGCTGAAGCCGACGAAAACTCGAAGATCGATGTCAAGCTCAAGGACGCGAAGATGGAGAGGAACCTCACCTCCGACGACCTGACGGCGGAAGAGGCGAAGTCGCTCATGGCGGCGGGTGTTGATGCAGCCGAGAACGTCGGCGTCACGAGTACTGTCGAGGAAGGCATGTACAACGACGGCTTCGGGATTGACGAGGAAGGTGCCACGACGAGCACGGGACCGAACTCGGTCATGCAGTCCACGCTTGAGCTCGCCGCCGCTGCGCCGCTTGCGATCAACAGGATCCTTATGAACGACGTGAGAAAGCGTCTCGGTGACATCCGCACGTCTCAGGGTACGTCTGGCGTCTGGGCACGCTATGACGGCGGTCGCCTCTCGGGCTCCGCTGGCCTTGAAAACGACTTCCACACGATCCAGGCGGGCGTCGACACGGTGCCCGGCGACAGCTCGATCCGCTTCGGCGCAGCGCTGAGCTATACGGGCAGCGAGGCCGACTACAGGCGCGGCAATGCCGACATGGACCTCTATGGTCTTTCGGCCTACGGCCTGTGGATGGGTGAGGCCGGCCAGTTCGTGGACGTGGTGGGTCGTCTTGCCTCCGCCAAGACCGACATGACGGTTGACGGCGGCAAGAAGGGTTCGATGGACAACGTGGCGCTGAGCCTCTCGGGCGAGGTCGGTTGGCGCTTCGACGTCTCGAGCCTCTTCTACGTCGAGCCTCAGGTCGAGGCCACGTACACGTTTGTCAATGCCGATCGCCTTGAGCTCAGCGACGGCTCGAACTATGAGTTTGACGATGCGCACAGCCTGCTCGGCCGTGCAGGCATGGCCTTCGGCGTGAAGTGCCCGAACGAAATGGGCAGCGTCCATGCGCGCGTTTCGGCCGTCCATGAGTTCCTTGGCGACCTGAAGGTGACGGGCGGCAACGGTGCGATCCTTGAGACGGACGGCAAGGACACCTGGGTCGAATACGGCCTCGGCGTCAACTTCAACCTGACGCCCGCCACGTACTTCTGGGCCGACGTCGAGCGCACCTCGGGCGGCGTCCTGGACGAGGACTGGCGCGCGACGGTGGGCGTGAGGCACGCCTTCTGACCTTTCATTGACTTCTGAAGCGCAGGCCGCCCGGGAATTCTTCTCCCGTGCGGCCTATTTCTCGTGCTGCGGACGGACGCGCGTGGTGAGTGGACGAAATCTGCCTTTCGTTCAGTTGATTGGGAGGAAAACTTGGTTCGTAGGGTGATGAATGCCTGCGATGGCGGTCGATATGACCCCGAATTTGTAGTGGTACAGAAGCGGAATTCTGCACTTCAAACGGATCTTCGAAGAAGAGGAACTTCAGGAGGGGCAACTACTAAGGAATTCTTAGTTGTTCGCAAAGAAGGCCCTCGCACAGTCAAACTCCGTCCGACGAGTTCGCTCAAAACTCTCTCCCCCGAGCGGGGCCGTCGGACGGATCGCGCTACTCCCGCAAGCCTGCAGTGGTGACGTTGCGGGCTTTTTTTGCGGCAGGCGCCAGCAGGACGAAATTCCGCTTTCGTGATGTTGGCGACCTGTGGTAAATCCGTGCTGCGGCTTGATTTTGGACAACGCTTTTCTTCGCGCCGTCACCCGCCGGAACTCAAGCGGTCTATAGTCAAAAACCCGCAATTGCCGATCAAGACGGAGGTGCGATGATCGCCTCGGCTCCCTTTCAAGAAGTGCTTTCAAGCGCACTCACGCCCATCACGCTCATATCGGGCGTGGGCATGCTCATTCTCTGCATGACAAACCGCTACAGCCACTGCATGGATCGCATTCGCGGCTTGGTGAAGATTCGCACGCAGGGCCTCAAGGCGCTTCGCGTCGAGCCCGACATCGACCGCGAGATTCGTCTTATCTATCGACGGGCGCGCTGGTTGCGCTTTTCAATGCTCGCCATCACGCTCTCGAGCGGATGCTCCGGGCTGCTTGTGGCGACGAACGTCTTCGGCACCTACTTCGGCTTCGACGCGGCTCCTTTTGCCGCCATCTGGCTTGTGCTGGCGCTTTTGCTCATCATTGCCGCTACTGTCGCCTTCGCCTTCGAGATCAGGCTTTCGCTCCATGCGCTCGGCCTTGCCGTCGAACACATGCCCAGAGGCGACGCTCTCAAAAAGCGCCTCGAGGAGGCATCGAAATGACGTCCTTCAACGAGCTTCTCGCTTCCGCGCTCGCCCCCATCACGCTCATCTCGGGCGTCGGCCTTCTGATGCTATCCATGAGCGCCCGCTACAACCACGCGACGAGCAGGATTCGGCTCTTGATGAACGAGCGGCTCGACCCGAAGCTCACCGACGACGAACGCGCGGACATCGACGATGAAATCGACTTCATCTTCCACCGGGCGGGGCTTTTGCGCCGCGGTGAATTCTGCGTCGTTCTTTCCGCCGTAGTGTCGGGACTTCTCGTTGCGCTCTGTGTCCTCGAAGAGGCGACGGGTTTCAGCGCCGACATTCTCAACAGTGCGCTGCTGCTCGCTTCGGTGGCTCTGATCGTCCTGTCCACCGTGTTCCTGAGCCTTGAGATTCGTCTCTCCTTGAGAGCCATCAAGCTGGTCGTCTCAAAGCTGCCGCCGGTTGCGGACGCCTTCGACGATGCGGTTGCAGCAAGAGCCGCTCAGGCTGTCGAGGCGCGTCATCAATCGCACGTTCTCAATGAAGCGAGGCGGCAGGCCGAACATGCGGCGTCTCATGAGGTGAGAAAGGCCGAGGGCGGGCACTCCGCCTGAGAAGTTGGCAAGGCCTTCTTTTGCAGTGCATCTTGGGTGCAAGTCAGGCTTGGATATGCGTACGGATGATCGAAAATGCCGATGCATCCGCACGCGGCGGTCATCTGCTTCTGCCTGTCGGTTATTTCGCGGCAAAGTCTCGGTCCTCAGACCCTCAATAGGCAGATGACGATTTCGACGCTAGTCTTTGAAGCACTTGCATAAAGGATCTTCGCTCTCGATGTTATGGGCCGCTAGAAGGAAAATGGCAATTGTGCTTGCCCCTAAGATTGCCTCTAGATCTTCCATGATTCGAAGGCCGAGCGCGATCTGGTACAGGATCTGCATGATGCTGTCGGTCTTGGCATTGAGCAAGTGCGGAAAAGTCCTCGTCGGACAGATGCGTTTGCCAACAATGGAGCAACTCTTTTGGAAGAGCCTACGATCGGTGAATATGCCACCCTACGTAACGTTCCGCGATTTGCGCGGCGGTTAGTATCTCTGTCGCGCCTATATGCGTACGTTCGAGTAGACCGGCGCGTTGGTCCCCGGTAACAAGATTATTTGGTGACTGCTCCCCGTCCGATTTGAAAACAAATCGGGCGAGGCTTCCTGCTTCTTCAACACAGCCCGGACGATCGTTCGGGTCTTACATGTCTCCACAGGCTACGGCTCGTGACGTTACGAGCGCAAGACGGTCAGCCCAGCCGCCTTCAACATTCTT
>OJOB01000173.1_pt1 | contig 35326 bp, 23 predicted proteins | sample 1598211 | NCBI WGS metagenome assembly OJOB01 (sample SAMN03922461, study PRJEB24848) | human gut metagenome | isolation source: stool sample | host: Homo sapiens | place: Germany | collected 2009-11 | reverse complement strand
GGGGGGGGGGGGGGTATCATTATGCTATTCATTTTAATATTGCAATTCGCTTTATAGATCGCCTCGACAATTTTTACGACAGGCTGACTAGGAGGCTCAATGAGAGAGCCGGACGCGCCCATATCCGCTGCTCTATGAGGAATTCCTCGAGGTCGAAATGATCAGGGACAGAGCTGCATGCATGATCGGAAGCAGGTCGATGAAAACGCAGAATCGAAATCTGCCCCTGCAGTAGAAAGTTTCAGGGCATCGCGACAATGACGAATGGGAACCTACTATACCAGTATGGCAGGCAATTTTCCATTGGCTTTTGGACTGGAGACGCGTGACTTTATGACGCCCGGATGGTTGACGCCCGGGCGGCCCGTCATCAGTCCCGGAAATAGGTTGTCAATCTGAACTCCCATGATTAGAGAACTGCATTTTCTGCCGCCCTTCTCATCGCATCATCACCTCGACGGTCGTACATGGCGGTGGTCGAAATGTTCGAGTGCCCCATCATGTTCTTGACGGTCACGATGTCGACATTGTTCGCGAAAAGTCGTGTGGCGAATGTTCGTCGGAGATCATGTGCCGTCGCCGACTCATGGTTCGCGGACTCCATGCGGCGTTTCGTAATCCGACCGATCGAACTCGGATCGAGAGCGTCGGTAATGGAAATCCGGCCGTTCTTGTAGATCCGTCCGAAAAGCAATCCTGGTTCTGTGCCACGCCAGCTACGAATCCAGATTTCGACTGCCTGTGCGACTGGCGGCGGAAGAAACACCCTCCTCTCCTTGTCGCCCTTGCCTATCAGGGTGAGGGAACGGTTGTAGAGATCGAGCTTGTCGATGCGGATGCCGGGAATTTCTCCGCGGCGAAGTCCGCAGCCGAGCATGAGTGAAATGACGGCGCGGTCGCGGGCGCCGATCGCCGTGTCCGCATCGCACCCCGCGAGAAGATTTCGGGATTCGTCAAAGGAAAGCGCGCGCCCCGTAGGGAGTCGATAGAAACGCCTCTGCTTCAGGGACTTGATGCGAAGGTAGTCCTCGTGCTCCATCGATCGTGCGAGCCAGGCCGCCTGAGCGACCCCCTTGAGGGCAGCCAAATAACAGTTCGAAGTTGAGCCCGAAATGCCGTCGCGCTCCTGGTTAGCGAGAAACGCGAGCACGTGTTCGGTCTTCATCTCTCCCCAACGGCAGTCTCGAAGATCGGCGGCGCCGGTCCATCGGGCGAAGACATTGAGTTTTGACGCCACCGACTTGCGCGACTGCGGCGAATGAAGCGTCGCGAGATAGGCGAGCGCCGCATTGACCTGTCCCGAATGTGCAGCGGCCGTTGCCGACAGCGTGCCTTTCTGAGTTGCGCCCGAATCGGCGCCCTCCGGCGGAACCATGACCTCAAAATCCGTTGACATTTCTGAAAACCCCTGATGGAGAACGAAGACGCGAGTTTCTTGGTGCGGGCGACGGACGCTCCAAATAACGCACGAGAATGAACATTCTGCGACATTAACATATTATATCTCTTCCTTCGATCCGATTTACCCCTTGAGGGGTTCAGGGCTACAGGATTTTCAAGAGGGGCTTCAAGGATGATTGTGCTCGGGCGACGGCGCAAAAACCCCAGAAACGGCACTTCACATGGCGCGGTTGAATGGTTTGAGATGAATGGATGATGGCCTGCAGTAGAAAGATCGCGTTTATTCGCGTCCAGATGAACATGAAAATCCTTTCTTTAGCTGTGCGACAAGGAGAGAGAGGCATTTGAGAACGTGAAAAAATAGGCCCTTTTGGGCTTCCGGGCTCTGAAAACGCCTCGTTCGGGCACGTTTTCGCCACAGCAGGTAGAATGTCGAGATAGCAAAAACAAAACAAAGCCAGGAAGCCTCCATGCAAGAACAAAAAAACAATGAAGACACTCTGACTGACGATGCCATTGAGGCCGGCATCGAGGAACTGACCCTCGCGCTCCTTTATTTGAAGCGCTTCAAGTGGAACCATGACGACCAGGTCGCACGTGCCAGCTGGCGTAGCTTCGACTGGGAGACGCTCGACAATCTTTTGCAGTCCTCCGATCTTTCCGGTTGTGACCACAAGGCGGTCTGGATTTCCGACGAAGGCATCAGGCGGGCGCGCAACATTCTGGAGAAGTACGGCCTTTCTCATCTTGAAGGTGCTGCAGAAGCTTAATGACCATACGACTGGAGCCGGATTTCCGGCTCGGACTTACCGGAGCCATCGTTTCCTATCTCAGCTGGGGGCTCATGCCCATCTACTGGAACCTGCTCGAAGGAGCCGGCTCCATAGAGGTGATTGCCCATCGCATTCTCTGGTCGCTTCTCTTCATCCCGCTCGTGATGGCGGTCCGCGGAAAACTCCGCTCCGCCTGGTCCGACATCAAGTCGATTTTCACCTCCCCCGTCACAGCCCTTCTGCTCGCGACCGCCGCGTGCTTCGCCGGTCTCAACTGGTGGATAAACGTGATCGCCGTTCTGAGCGGTCACGTTGTGGAGCTCGGCATCGGCACTTTCCTCACGCCGCTCATCTCCGTTTCCTGCGGTGTTCTCTTTTTCCATGAACGCCTCTCGCGCACGAAGACCGCTGGCGTGATGCTCGCCATGACCGGCGTCCTCATCATGATCGTCTCCTTCGGCCACTTCCCCTGGATTTCGCTCGGCGTCTCGGCGACCTGGGGAATTTACGGGGCGCTCAAGAAAAAGCTCATGCTCGACGCCTGGGTGAGCATTCTGCTTGAAGCCCTCATGATGATGCCCGTTGCTTTGGGTTATGTCTTCTGGCTTTCGTCGATCGGTGAAAATCACTTCCTGCCGACGGTCAATCCCGAGCTTTCGCTCTGTCTCGCCGGCACCGGCATCGTCGCCTCCATCCCGCTTATCTTCTTTACGATCGCAGCGGTCAACCTCCCGATGAACGTGCTCGGATTCTGCCAGTACATCTCGCCGATCCTCACGCTTTTGCTCGGAATCCTATTCTTCAACGAGCGTTTCGGCTGGGGCGAACTCTTCCCCCTCCTCTTCATCTGGAGCGGCATCGCTGTCTTCCTTTTAGCAGAAGTTCGCGAACATCGCAAGGCTCATTGATCACTTCGGGTGTTCATGCTGAGTGCTCAGGAGTTACGATGATCGTCCTTTCCGGCGTTCAATTCAATGCCATCAGCGTAATGAATTCTTCATCTCTGATGACGCGAGGAGAACGCTCAATCCTCAATTTTGATCCCCGGTGTTTCTGTTCGTTAATGCCTCCCCGATGCGCGTTTTGTGTTCCAGAGTGTTTATAATGGGCGATGTTCCCAAAAGGAATGGCGCCCTGCCCGAATCAGGTCGTCCGCACAACATACCCATCTTTCACAGGAGATTCTCTTGAAGATTTCCGCCCGCAACTGCATTGAAGGCAAGGTCGTCGCGATCCACGATGGCCCCGTCTCCACCGAAGTGACGGTTGAAACGCCCGCCGGCGAACGCATCGTCTCCTCCATCACGACGACGTCCGCCAAGGCCCTCGGCCTCAAGGGCGCCAAGGCCTACGCGGTGATCAAGGCCTCCAACGTCATGCTCGCCGTCGACTGATCGAATTTTTCAACGAATTCACCCTCTTCATCATCGTCCGCCAGTTGTCCCAAGCCACACGGATCGGCGTGACGAAGGGGGAGATCCAGAGCTCGCAGCATCAGCAGCCGCGGGCTTTTTGTTGCCTCCAAACTCCGGTTGACTTCCTCCCCGTCCTAAAGGGCGGGGATTCCTTGGACCACGCGGTCTCGTGGTTCAAGGGCGGTTCCCATTGATGGCATCGAGTCCTTAGGCCGAAAGCCTTGCTCCCCAACACTCACTACATGGGCGATGTGCTTTTTGTTGTGTGCACTCGGGCCTGTCCGGCCCTTCCTCAACACGTTCAGGGCGCCCACCACGTCGGCATTCGCTTTAAAGCCGCAACTTTCGTTGACGCACTTGAAAATCGCCTGAGTCGGGCGGTTGCGTTTGTCCCTGGTCTGACAGTGCGGGCAGGTGATGCTCGTCCCTCTCGGATCGACGGGAATCACCACACCACCCATTTTCAGAAGTTGCCATTCGATTGCTTGGCGAAGACTGTAGAACCCCGTGCGCAGGATGGCGCGGTTGAGCCCGCTTTTCTGCTTCACATTTTTGCCGGGGTTCTCAACGGTGCCCTTGACGGACGCCGTCATGTTCTTCACCTTCAGGTCCTCGACGTACACGCAGCCGTACTCCTGCGCGAGCGCATGCGCCGTCTTCCTGTTGAAATCCTGTCGAATGCAACGAATCTTTCGATATAACTTTTGAAGCTTCTCCTTGAGCCGACGCCGCTTGCAACTCGGCTGCTTCTTGTCAAAAGGCTCCGCCAGTCCCAACTTCGCGAGTTTCTTTCGCGACTCCTGGTTGAGCGAAAGCTTGCGTTTCAAGCCCGCAATGCGTTTCTCGATCGAGCGAATCTTCGCCGTGTCGAGATCGTAGAATCGTCCGTCGCTCGTCGCGACGGCATGCACGACGCCGACGTCGATTCCGACATCGAGCGCCTTCATGTCGGGGGCCTGGACTTCGAACTCAACCGTGAAGATCACGAACCAGCGGCCGCAGTCTTTCTTGACGTGAATTTGTTTCACGACACCGGGAACGAGCGTCCCGTTTGCACACTCAAACGCGATGGCACGCGTTCTACGGTATCGAATCCAGCCGATCTTCGGGAGCTTGACTCGCTCGTTGGCATCGTCGATGTGTTCTGGAGCAAACTGCGGAACCCGAAAGCCGTCTCCGATATCTTTCGCCTTGAACTTCGGCCATCCTTTGTGTGCCGGATCGCTCTTGGGACGGAAGCTGTCGCTGATGGCGCGATCGAGATCGAGCAGGGCTTGCTGGAGCGGTTGGGCCATGGCCTCTCGAAGGAAGGCGGTCTCGGGTTGTTTTTTCCAGAGCACCAACTCGTGGGCGAGCTCCTTGTAGGTGAGAAGCTTTTCACCTTTAGACTTGCGCTCGTTTTGGATCCCCAACGCCTTGTTGAAGACAAACCTGCGGCAACCGGCGTTTCGGGTCAAGGCCGCACGTCGGGTCTCGTCAACATAGAGTTCGTATTGAAAGGCGCAGGTGATCTTCATATGAACATCATGGCACACTTCCTTCAAGAATGCGTGCTTCACGACCAAATGCCCATTTGGGCCTTATATCCTCCCCATGAATGGAGAGGTTTTACGGCCCGTTAGATAAAAAAAGCGTGCCTGATGCAGATCCAGACACGCCAAAAGACTTCTGCGAGAAGATGCAGTCTTCTCAAGAAGAGAAACCCGCCGGAAGGAGGAGGTTTGCGCATGACGGGCGCAAGGCTTATTCTACTTAAGTTGCACGACTACTGTTGCAACATCTTCGTTTCACTGATGAGGCTCGGCAGCATGAGCCGCGTGGCGAAGGAAACGGGCTACGAGACCTCGTTCGTGAGCCGACGCATTGCGGCGCTAGAAAAGTCGGTGGCCTCGAAGCTCTTCGAGCGAACCACGCGCCTCTGCATGCCGACGCACGAAGCGCATGCCCTTCTTGACCGCATTTTGCCCTACGTCGTGGACCTTGAGCGCAGACTCGAGATGGCGTCCCGCGCCGTCAAGGCCACGTCCGGCGACGTCGTACTCAAGGTTCGCTGTTCACATTCGAGGACCTCGGCGTCGTGCCGAGCTGGCTCTGCGCCACACCCTCCTTCCTCGAACGCCATCCCGTGAGGACTGTAGAAGACCTCGACAAGGTTCCTCTTCTGGGCTGCTCGCTCTGTATTGCCCCCTTCCTCATTGCCCCCGGCGTTGATCCCCTGGCTCCCGTTCGACGGGATCTCAGGATGGCCGTCAACTTCAACAGCGTGCAGGGACTTCGCGACGCGGTGCTCGAAGATACGGGCGTCGGCGCCTCCCTTTCCGCCTACACAATCGCGGCCGACATCGCCAAGGGCCGCATGGTCCGAGTCCTCCCCGATCTCCCGGGCCCGTCCCTCAAGTTCCGACTCGTGCGCCAGAAGACCGACATCCCCGTTCCTGAAGTCGAACGATTCGCACGCTGGCTCGTCGAATCCTGGCGACGCGACATGGTCTTTCCGTCCGCCTGATTCGACCGCCCAAGAATCATGAAGGCCCTGCCTCCCGCATGGAGACAGGGCCTTGTTCTTTGCCCGCGATGCTGCGTTAATCCCTTTTGGGCTCGGCGCTCCTGACGGACGCCGTCAATCGTTATCAGTATTCGAGCATGGGCTCGAGCTGCTGGGCTTCCTGGACGTAGCGCTTGATTTCCTTGAGGGCGGGAACGCGCTTCGTCATCGGATTCGCGGCATTGAGTTCCTCGAGCTTCGCGAGCAGGTCTTCGGGAACACGGTGTGCAAGTTCACGGACCGTGTCGACGCCCGCGGCTTCGAGGGATTCAGCATACTGCGGACCGATCCCATGAATGCGGATCAGGTCGGAATGGTTCGCCCAACGAAGAATGAGCTTTTCGTCAACGCCGAGGTGGTTCGCGAGGAAGCGACGCTTCGACGGCGTGCGCACTCGGTCGAGCAGGTGATGCGTATACTTGACGCCCTCCATGTTGAGCGTGTGCGCGATCTTCTCGGTCAGGCCGGAAATGAGTTCGATTTTATAAAGTCGAGCCGAGAAAACCCGCGGTTTTAACTGCCGGGATGATAGGTGCTCAAATCCCCTTCGCACAAACTCGTGCGAAGCATGCGTCCTCGAAAAGGACGGTGTAGGATTGAGGTCACGAAAGCCAACATCGCCTACAAGTTCGAACTGATGCCTACCCGGGAGCAGAAGCGAATCTTCGCTCAAGCTGCCGGGTGGCGGCGTTTCGTGTGGAACAAGGCGATAGAACTGCAGAAGCGGTGCCTTGAACAAGAGGTTCCTTTTCTCAAGTACACGGAGTTGGCCGGACGGTTGGTGCTGTGGAAAAAGGAAGACGACATGTTGTGGTTGCTGGAAGCGCCTTCTCAGGCACTTCAACAGTGCCTGATGGACGCGTCTGCTGCAATCCAAGCGTTCAAGGCTAAGAAAAAAGGGCTTCCCAAAGTTCCAAGCTCGGGGCGACGGGGATTCCTTCCGCATTCCGCAAGTTCGCCCGACGGATTGGGACGAGGCCAACGGTCGAGTCCGCATCCCGAAGGCAGGCTTCGTGCGATTCAGAAAGTCGCGTCCGATTCAAGGCAAGATCAAGCAGATGACGGTTTCCGTCGAATGGGGGCATTGGTTTGAGGGATCAGCTCAGGCGCCTGCCGCCGGCATCAGGAATGCCTGCGTACTTCATGGTGGCGTACTCGATCTTCGAGACCGAGCCGCAGCCGTCGTGCCTGAAGGCGCTTTTCTCCTCCGCATCAAGGAAGCCCACGATGTAGGGGGCGTAGTTGGCGAGCGTGTTGAGGTCGATCTGAAGGAGTTTCGAGGACGTGAAGTTCTCGTCCATGCGTTCGCTTGTGCCGAGGAACACCCAGCCCGAGAATGCCCCGTCGGGCTTCCTGCGGTAGAAAATGCCGATGTCCTCACCCTTCTGAAGAACGCCCGGCGTCACCCAGGCATAGGCCGTGGCCATCGGACCCTCGATCATCGGGCGGATCTGGCTCTTGGGAATGAGCGGGCGCCATTCGGCCGAGGCGCAGCAGTCTTCTCGATCAATCGACACGGGCCAGAAGTTCGTCTTCTGCAGGCGCTCAAGAAGCTTCTCATGGCCGTAGAGCGCGGCAAAATCGCACTCGTTGGCGTAGAGCGGCACGAGCTCATAAATGGTGATCGAGTTGAGCGAGGCCGAGACGGCGTCCCAGGCTTCGCAAAGGCACATGCCGGCAAACGGCGTGTTGGGGAACGTGGGCGAACTGGTGCACGTGACCATGTAGCCGGGCTCGGGCATCTTGCCTTCTTTGTTCATCTGACGTGCGATGGCGTCAAGAAGAAGCACTCTCCAGTCGCTTGCGTTGATTTTCTTCACCTCTTCTGCGGGGGCGGCAATCGTGAGCACGGGCAGCTTGACCGCTTCGGCGTCTTCGTTCGTGACCGATCCGGTGACTTCGGCCTGAGCGGCATTAATTACATGCTTCATCGCCAGGTCGGCCACGGCGACGATGCGCACGATGTGCTTGTCCACAGGATGAGAGCAGACCATGATGGCGGGGCCGTTCGGGTTCGGGATCATGCGTTCGACCTTGAGGTTCGACTTGTCGAGCTCAGCGACGGTGCTCTTGTTGAAGAAATCCTTGATGGAGTCGTGATCCTTGAGAATGGTTTCAATAATCGCGAGGTTCCGACGAAGCATGTTCAGCTCGGACTGGGTGCCGTAATCCCCCTGCGCCTCGGCCTGCTCGATCTGGTTCCTGGCGTATTCGTCGAGGAACTTCCTCGTCTTGGCTGCGACCTTTTTCGCCTCGTCGTAGTCTTCGGCAAGAACCAGGCACCTGAGCATCAGGAAGAACCAGTCGGCATCCCGGCCCTCTTCGGGCAGGGCTTCAAGAAGGCCCCTGGCCTTTTTCACGCGGTCTTCCTTGCTGCCGAAGCTACTCTCGAGGATCTCACCTGCGGCCGCCATGGAGACGAGTTGGCGAAGCATGCCCCACTCAGGCTTGATGTTATTGACGAAAGTGTCAATCACCGACATGTCACCATCCTGCTTGAAACCTTCGACGACGTACGTGAAGAGCTGCAGCCCCGTGTCGACGGCAAAATGCTGCTCAATGTTCCCGTCAAAGAGCAAGCGCGCAGCCAAGGATGAGGTATGGCGCGCCTCCTTCCAGTTACCTTTCAGCTGGAGCAGACCGCAGACGAGCGAGAGCCTGATGAGGTTGCCGTCCTTGTTGTTGCCGGAAACATCCAGAACTGCCTCAAGCTTCTGCGGGTCCTGCATGTCAAGTGCGGCACGCGCGATGAAATCAAGCTCGACGCGGCCGAAGTTGTCGAGAGGAATCGGCGACGTCACTTCGAGAATCGCGCGCTTGCCCTCGTCACCGCGCTCATACTGGCTGCGCATCCACTCGATGCGCTCGGCCTTCGTCAAGTCGAGTGCGTAGTCCCTCGGCGTTTCGTCGCAGAGCCGGTCGCCTCCGGTGACTGCGGCACGGCACATGATCGAGAGAGTCAGCACGCCGTCGCTGTCCTCAAAGTCGACCACCGAGTCGAGACCGTCCTCAAGCGTTTCGATCATCTCGGCCTTGTTGCCCAGCCTGCTCAAAATGACGGCCGTAACCTGGTAGGCCCTGGGCGCAGACCCTCCTGCCACGAAGTAGAGACCGAAAGTCTCGAGGGCCTTGCTGAGGTTCTTCTCGAAGAGTTCATGATCCTCTTCCTCCTTGAAGAAGCCCTGGAAGGCCCATGTCTCGGCCATGTGACGAAGAACGAGCGGGTCTTCCATCTGCTCTTCGAAAGTGAGCTTGTTGAAGAGCTTTTCGGCCTTGTCTTCCTTGTGTTCATACAAGGCACGGATGATCTGAAGGGTGTGCTTGCGAGCCTTCACCAGGCTGCGAAGATCATATCCGTAGGAGTTGCCTTCGACCTTCGCCAAGCTCTCGGATGCCTTGAGGTGTGCGGCAGCGTTGTCGACCTCGTTCCTGAGCAGGTACGATTCCGCACAGAGAAGATGCACCAGACCGCACTCGCCGCCGCATTCAAGGATGTGCAGACAGATCCGGTTGAAGTAGTAGACGTCGGCGCAGTGCTCCGTGAGGCTGAGTTCCATGGAGGCGGAAGCGATCCAGGGAATGATGACGTCGAGAGCCTCAAACATCACGTCCTCGGTGTCGGTCTGCTCGAATCGAGCGGTCAGGTCGCTGTAGGGGTACGAAGACCGTGATCGCGGCCGCTGTGACGGCTCTGATGGCAGGCGGGGCGATGGCTGCCCTCCCGAGCGATGGCGTCATCACAAACGAGAATTTGAAAGAAGTCGGTACGACCAAACTGACCTCCGGCATGGGGCAGACTGTTACCATCCAGACCAATGGTAACGTCAGTCAGCTGATTGAAGACCTTAAGGCAGTTAAGGATGCCCAGGAAGACGCCAAAGTAGCTGCTCTTCGTAAAGCTTTCGGTTATGACAAGGAAAAGAACCATTCCGTAATGGTTGGCGTTACCGGTGGTTGGAACTTGATGGATGAAACGACTGCCAAGATAGCGGCTATTGGCCTCCTCACAGCAACTCAAGACGCTGAGGTGGTGAAGAAATTTGCCTCACAGACCGGATACAAAGTTGATGATACCTTGAATTTGACGGGCGGTTATCTCGATCAGACTAATTCCTTCACTTCTGACCGCGAGACCAGCGTCATTATCGGCGATGTCGATGGGACATCCTCTCCTATCGTTCTCGGCGTCGTCGGTGGCAGTAATTACCTGAGTGTCTCGAAGAACAACGCGAACATCGTTCAGAACGCCGGCTCAACAGTCACCATCAACAGTGGTAACGTAGCCGGCGTTGTCGGCGGCTCTCTGACAGTTCTGTCTCCTCATGACATCTCATTTAACGGTGAAGGAACGGGTGCGGAAGAAGCTACCAGGACGCAACTTTTCACTTCCATTGAGAGTACGGCTTTGAATATTGGCGGGAAAGCCAATGTCGGAGGCTTTGTTGCCGGTCACGCTGGTATCGCTACCAATGGTTCCAAGATCGATTCCGAAGTCAAGAACGGAACGACTGTGAACACACAGCTGGCGGTCTCGCCTACTCTACGGCTGAGAAACGCGACGGTGCATCTCTTGCCAAGGCCACTGCCAATGTTGGATCCGCCGAAGTGCTTGTGAGCGGTGGGACCATTGACGGCCTTCTCGGCGGCGGCATCGCCTTTGACAATGTGAATGGCAAGGCTACCAATGCCGTTGCCAATACGGAATCCGTGACCATTGAGGTCACCGGCGGTGAAATCAACGCTGCAAACGTCGATCCCATCACCAAGCCTATCCAAGGCGAACATGCGGGTGTTCCTAGCCGCGGCAGCCACGTTCATCAGGTCGCTAAGACTCTGGGTAAGGATGGTGCCAATGTAGCCATCCTTGGCGGCGGCGTTGCTTCCGGTGCAGGCGCTGAATCCACGATCCAGAATGTGAAGCTCCTTCTTAACGGCGGCAAGGTCAACGACAACGTCTTCGCCGGTGGTCTGGCAACTCTTGGTGGCAAGGCCACCGTTGAAAAGGCTCTTGTTCAGGTCAATGGCGCCGAAGTCACAGGCAATATCTATGGTGGCGGCGTGGCCGGCAGCTATCAGAACGAAGCATTCGACGCTGATTACAAGAAGGCTTCTTCCAACGTGAAGGAGACTACCATCAGCCTCGTCAAAGGCTCTCTCAACGGCAACGTCTATGCCGGCGGCCTCAACATCGAAAAATCCACTTCTTCGAAGTCGACTGTCGACACCGCGGTCGTGGAAATTGGCTCCGACTTCAAGTTCCTGAAGGCTGATGCCGTCATCGACGGTTCCGGCGCTGAAAATGCCACGCTCAACTTCGTGAACGGCTACGACTTCTCCAAGGTTGCAGCTGCTGCTGAAGTCGCCCTTCTGGACGCCGACCAGACCGCCCAGAAGAAGATCATTATCCGAAGCTTCGACAAGCTCGACTCCGGCGATCTCGTTACCGGCGCGAACTACGATATGGGCGGCAAGTCCAATGTCGTAGTTACGGGCAATTACGAGTTTGGCGAAATCCTCAATGTTGCCGACACGAAGATGATGACCGTCAAGGAAGGCGGCGCCCTCGCCGTCCAGTCCGCAGCTGCTCCTACCAACAAGTTCGTGGTCGAGGAAGGCGTTCTTGCTCTTGGCACAACCGCCAGGACTTCTGACGCCCGCGACGGCCTCGGCAAGTACAACGAAAAGGCCGGTCTCTACCTGAGCGGACAGGTCAATCTCGCCAACGCCAGCATCAACGTTGGCGAGACCAAAGCCAAGAATGGCGTGAACATTGGTTCCAACGGCAAGCTGATTGTTGATGCCTCTGTTGATGACGGTCAGGAAGGCAATCTTTCCACCGACGTGACCGGCAAGATCACTGGCGAAAAGGGTTCCACGATTCATTACGTGCACGTGGCCGACAAGGGTGTCGTTAAGGTCGAACATGAAGGCTTCACGACCGTCACGGTCGACAACCTCCTCTACAAGGTTGTCAAGGTTGAAAACGAGGACAACCAGTACACGTTCAAGATCGCCACGGGTTCCGAACTCGCCGGTACGGGCCTTGAACACTTTGACGGCGCTGCCCTTGACGGCATGGCCGACAACGAAGTGATCGGTTCCCTCCTTGACCAAGCCAACACTGCCATCACGTCCGGCAGCCAGCGCGAAGCCCGCCTCAACGGCGCTCTCAACCTCGCTGCTGCAGGCGGTGTCCAGACGGCCGGCATTGAAGCCGCCACGATGGCCATTGATCAGGCCACGAAGCGTGCTGCGCTCACCAACGTCTTCAAGGACGGCTGGACGGGCTTCGCTGAAGTGACGGGCACCTCCCTCAAGATGGGCGGCGACTCCGGCGCTCTTGAAACGAAGACCGAACTCGGCGGCATTACGGTCGGCGGTGAATACACGATGGGCGACATGACGTTCGGCGTCATGGGCAACTTCGGCACCGGCGACGTTGAAGGCGAAGGCGACAACGACGGCGTCAAGAACGACGTGGACTACTACGGCGTTCAGGGCTACGCTGCCAAGCGCATGGGCCAGTTCAACCTCGTCGGCCAGATGGGCTTCATGACGACGAAGAACGACGTCACGTCCGCTGATGGCGACTCCGCCGACATCGACGCCACGATCTTCACGATCGGTGCCCGCGGCGAAATGGCCTTCCAGATCAGCAAGTCCTGCCAAGCTGTTCCGTACGTCGGCCTCAACTACCTGCGCGTCGCCACTGACGGCTACAACACCGCCAAGGGCCTCTCCGTGGATGACATGGACCAGAACCTCGTGAGCATGCCGATCGGCGTGGCCTTCTCGGGCAACATGGACCTCGCCTCCGGCTGGACGCTCCGTCCGACGGTCGACGTGGCCTATGTCCACACGTTCGGTGACACGGACGTCGAAGCCACGACGAAGTTCGGCGCTGCCGCCATCAACACCAACCTCGACGTCTGGAGCGAAAACGTCGGCCGCGTGGGCTTCGGTCTTGAAGCCCGCAAGGACGCCCTCTCCTTCGGCGGCCAGATCGGTGGTGCCTTCGGCGACAACGACCATCGCGAGTTCTATGGCCAGCTCAACATGAAGTATCTCTTCTGATACTGATCGTCTCCCTCTCCGCCGCCTTCTCCCTCTCTCCATCCGGGGCGGCGGGGATCCCCGCCTCCGGCATCCTTCGGAATGCCGGAGGTTTTTTGTACCTTGCAATCCGCACTTCGACTCCCCGCAGGATTCGTCATTGGGAGCTGCTTCGCAGAACCCTTCATCAGCTCAGATCCTTCGAGGGGTACACTTGAACAATAAAAACAATCCAACCGATCCCTACTCCACTCAGTCCAGCCGAAACCAACAGGAGGAGGACCCGCCTCATGACTGAATTCGCCGCCCACGTTGAAGACTTCTGCACTCGTCTCTTTGAAGACATCCGCAAGCTCACCGCCGACACCTGCGGCGTCACGCGCGAGGGGTATACGCCCGAAGAAGAAAAGGTGCACGAGAGACTCGCCGAGGCCGCGCGCGAGATCGGTCTTGAAGTCCATGCGGACGATGCGCTCAACCTCTGGATGACTTTGCCAGGTCGCAACAGGGATTTGCCAGCCTTCGTCTCGGGATCGCACACCGACTCTGTTCCGCTGGGCGGCAATTACGACGGGCTCGCTGGCATCGTCGCGCCGCTCGCCGTGGCCAAATATCTGAAGGATGCGAATAGAATTCCTGAGCGGGACTTCTGTATTGTTGCATTCCGCATGGAGGAGTGCCCTGAATTTGGACGTGCCTATGCGGGCAGTCTCGCCCTGACGGGGCAGCTCAATCCCTTCGAGCTAGAACTTCCTCACAGGGATACGGGGAAGCTTCTGAAGGACGTTCTCCTTGAGCGCGGGGTCGATGTCGAGCGCATCGCCTCGGGAGAGTCGCTCATCGATCTCTCGAAGATTGCAGCCTTTGTCGAGCTTCACATTGAGCAGGGTCCGAGGCTTGACAAGGAACCTGTCAACCGTGCGGCGGTCGTCACGGGAATCCGCGGGTATCTGAGGCACAAGCGATGCCGCGTTGAGGGTGAGACCGCGCATTCGGGCGCCGTTGATTATGAATTCAGGCACGACGCCGTCGCAGCCTTGACAGACCTTCTCTACGTGATGAACAGGCACTGGGAGGCCTGGCTCCATGACGGCAAGGATCTGGTCTTCACCTGCGGCGTCATCAACACGCCTTCGACGGCCGACATCTCAATCATCTCGGGCGACGTTTCCTTTGGGCTCGACATGAGAAGCCTTTCGATGGAGACGATCCGCGCCTTCCACGACCTCCTTCTTGAGGAGGCGGCCGCCATCGAAGAAAAGCACGGTGTGAAGTTCATCTTTGACGACGTCATCGTAGGCGAGGCGGCACGTCCCGACGCAATCCTTTTCAATCGGCTCGTCAAGGCCGCGACGGATCACGGCATACCTCATCTTCAGATGGCGAGCGGAGCGGGCCACGACGCCGCGGTCATGACGAGCGCGGGCGTGCCCACGTGCATGCTCTTCGTCGCCAACCAGAATGGGTCTCACAACCCGCATGAGGCGATGCGAATTTCGGATTTCCTCTCAGGTGCGGAAATTCTCATGCACGCCGTCGTGGATTATGATTGACGGAAACGGGAGCCATTCTCCCTCACACAACGCCTGCGACGATTCCCTGAGTCAGGGCCGTCGCGTCGTGACGGTTACGGGACATTGCTCATAACATTTCGTTACAGGCGGTTGTACACTTATCCCACGTGCTTATGCGTGACAGTAAAAATCAGAAAGGAGGACGCACATGGCCAAGGATCATTCTCACAAGCCTGCCGTCGAACCCACCGGCGGCGGCACTCTTGAAGTCGCAGACCTTGAAAGGAAGCCCTCCTATCCTGTGGCTCCCCTTGAACCCAAGCATGTCGAACCTCATTCGTTCGACTCGATGACGCAGGTCGTCACCTATCTTCGCGACAAGCTTCGCGACACGCCGCTCGTCTCCCCCGAAGAGTCGGCCGCCGAAGTGTTCAAGATGCTCAACCGCGACCTGACGCAGACGGAACGTGACGCGCTCTTCAAGCTGCTGCTCGTCAAGGAGGCGCATCAGGCGGGCCTCTTCCCGAAGAAGCCCATCGACATGAACGCTCTTTCGGACAAGCTCCGCGAAGGCGCCTATCCGTACAAGAACCGCTACCCGAACAAGCTCTATGAGAAGGAACTCTATGACCTGCAGGTCGAGCTTCTGAAGCTTCAGGACTGGGTCAAGCGCACGAACTCGAAGATCATCGTGCTCTTTGAAGGCCGTGACGCGGCCGGCAAGGGCGGCACGATCCGCCGCTTCACCGAGAACCTCAATCCTCGCGGCGCGCGCACGGTGGCCCTTTCGAAGCCGACCGAGAATGAAGCGGGCCAGTGGTACTTCCAGCGCTATTGCGCGCACCTGCCCAATCCGGGCGAGATCTGCTTCTTCGACCGCTCCTGGTACAACCGCGCCGTGGTCGAACCCGTGATGGGATTCTGCACGCCCGAGCAGACCGAAATCTTCCTCAACGAAGTGACGGGCTTCGAGCAGTCCCTCATCAGGGGCGGCACGCACATCATCAAGTTCTGGCTCGCCGTGAGCCAGGACGAACAGCGCCGGCGCTTCCGCGAACGCCGCGAGAACCCGTTGAAGCGCTGGAAGCTCTCTCCCGTCGACATCGCGTCCATGGACCGCTGGGACGACTATTCGAAGGCCATTCGCCGCATGTTCCAGATGACCGACACGGCCGAAACGCCCTGGACGGTGATCCGCAACGAAGACAAACGCCGCGGTCGTCTCAACGCCATCCGCGTGCTGCTGCAATCGATTCCGTACGACAACCGCGACATGAAGAAGGTGGGCAACATCGACCCGCTCATCGTCGGTCGCGCAGGCAGCCTCTTCGCCTCTAACGGTGATCCGCTGCGCTTTGACATCAACAACGAGATCGGCAACAGCTGATCGACCTGAAACCGTTGTTTCGATGGCCCGCAGATACGACATCTTCGGGCCCTTTGATTTTTCACCCTCCTCTTATCGCTGATCGTGGGCTTTCGGCCACTGCCGCACGTCATGCGAACTGAATCGGACGTTTGGCGCCCGATCGGGAACGATGCCCCCAAAGCGCGCGCCCCACATATAAAATTATGCGCTTTGCGCCTCTGAAGGCCCGGCTGCCGTCGGCAGAAGGTGCGATTTCAGGCGTTGATTCCTGCAACTTTTGCGAAACAGCAGAGCCTTTTTTGGGCGGAATCCATGTCCCGCAACGGGTTCAAAGTGACGGAACCTTGCAGAAATCCGCCTCATGTAAGCTGTTTGCCCTATGTAACCATAAGCTACATGTCCATATAATCCTATTCAAGGGCATCGGTCACAAGGCCCGCACCGTCTCTGCTGAAAACGACGGACGGTCCCGAAGGCGCCCCACACAAGAGTCCTACAACACCTCCCGCATTAGAAAAGCTATGCAAAACACAGACAACAAGCGCTTTGTCGCGATCGGCCTGATGCTGTTCGCGATCCTGTTCGGCGCAGGCAATCTCATCTTCCCCGCCTCCATGGGCCAGGCTTCCGGCGATCACTTCGTTTGGGCTTTCATTGGCTTCTGCATTACGGGTGTAGGCCTTCCCCTTCTCGCCATCATGGCGATGGCTTATGCGGGATGCAATGACCTGCAGGAGGCTGCCGGCCGCGCACATCCCCTTTATGGTCTGTTCTATACGGTCGTGGTCTACATGTCCATCGGCCCCTGCTTCGCCATTCCGCGTACGGGCACGGTGGCTTTTGAAATCGGCCTGCGTCCCTTCCTCACCGAAGGTCAGGTTGAAATGGGCCTGTGGATCTTCCTCGTCCTCTTCTTCGTGGTTTCCTACTGGCTTGCCGCCACGCCGCAGAAGCTCGTCGACCGCGTCGGCAAGATCCTGACGCCGGCCCTCGTGCTCACGCTCGGTGCTCTGATCGTCAAGTCCGTCGTAGATCCGCTCGGCGTTCCGCTGGCCGCCCAGCCGAACTATGCGGGCGTCCTCACCGCCACGGTTGCGGGCATCCTTGACGGCTACAACACGCTTGACGCCATCGCCGCGTTCGTCTTCGCCACGCTCGTCACGAACTTCGTCCGTGAAGGCGGTGCCAAGACCGCGAAGGAAGTCACCTCCCAGGTCTACAAGTCCGGCATCCTCGCCGTGTCGCTCCTCGCCGTGATCTACTTCTTCATCGCGAAGATCGGCGCTGAGTCCGTCACCGCCATCGGCATGCAGGACACGGGTGCTCCGGTGCTCGCTGAAACCGCCAAGATCCTCTTCGGCAACTTCGGCGCTATCCTTCTCTCGGTCATCGTGCTGCTCGCCTGCCTGACGACGTCCATCGGCCTCATCACCTGCTGCGCCGCCTACTTCATGCGCATCGTCGGCCGCCTGACGTACAAGCAGTACTGCCTGCTCTTCACGATCGTCTCGTTCCTGATCGGCATGTTCGGCCTCAAGACCATCATCGTCTCCACGATCCCGGTCCTGATGTTCGTCTACCCGCTCTGCGTGATCCTGATCGTGCTGCTCTTCACGGACAAGCTCTTCGACGGCCGCCAGTGCGTCTACGCCTTCACCACCGCCTTCACGTTCGTGATGGCCGCGGTCTCCGGTCTCGAAACCGCCGGCGTGAACCTCGGCGCGATCTCCGAAGCCATCAAGGCCTACGTCCCGTTCGCCCAGTACGGCCTCGCCTGGGTCCCGTTCGCCGTCACCGGCTACGTCCTCGGCCTCGCCTACAAGGCCGCCGTCCCCTGCAAGGCCTGCTGCAAGCCGGCCTGACAACCTGACTCTCAAGTGAAGCCCCCGGTCAGGACTCACTGAGAAAACCCAAAGGGCCCCGCACTTTTCCCCGAAGCGCGGGGCCTTCTCTTTTCCGGCTTTCGGGCTTTTTCGCCTCTCTTCACCTTATTCGAGGACCTCTCCGCCTCCTTCAGGCGATCCCTGCAGCAGACCGTCTGCGTGGTCCGATTCTCTTTCAGATAAACTACGGGCACCGTTCCCCCATCAAGGATCCATCGCATGCTCCGATTTCCCGTTCCCGGCGCGACTCTGACGCCAACAGACAACGAGCGTACGCTCATGAAGCCCCTCATCCGCATCCTGGAAAAAGGCGGCATCCGCTGGGGCATCGGCTGCGCCGACTGGCTCCCCATCGATCCGCAGCACTGCGCGGCCGAGATCGGGCTCAATCTCAGGCACGTCAAGCTGAGTGAAATTGGGAATACGGCCGAACTCGAAGCCTTTTTTGATGAGTTTGCCAATCCGGAAGCGCCCTGCCTCTTCCTTTCCGACATCGACGTTCCCGTCCTTGCGGCCTGGGACGACGAGGAGGAGCGAGAGGCAATGCGCGGGATCATCGTGCGCGGGCTTGCACGCATCGCCGCGACACATGGACATCATTTCATCGTGACGGGCCTCACGAGCCTCACAAAGGACATCTGCCGCGAAGCGTTTGAGAACGCCGAGCCTCTTGCGCCTCACGAGACCGAGGAGCTCTTCACGATCTCCCATGAGCAGGTCGGCCTTCTCTACGGCGCGGACCTTGCCCGCATCTCCGAGGAAAGGACAATGGTTCCCGACCTCGTCATGATGGAGCTGGACCGCCATGCCGCACTCGGCGCACGCTACGTCGAACCGTACATTCTTCAATGGGTTCGCCAGGGGAAGGCCGGGATCCTCCCGCCCGTGTCCGGCGCGCTCACGCCCCGCTTCCTCGAGCGACTCCAAAACGCAGGCCTGATAGATCTGAAGCGCATGGCGCTCTTTCAGGAAATCCCCGCTGTTTTCGGCAAGGATAGGCTCGACCTTCTTGCCGAGGCGATGGTGACGCTCGGCTTCTGGACGCCGCTTCCCGCCGGGGCTGCGGACGAGCAGCCTGACGATGTGAGGCTCTACGATTACGCCTCCGTTTGGGGCGTTCGCCTGCTGGCCGTCCTGGCGCTCAGGTTCGTGATGAGCGAAGGAGCCGACTGGATGACGCCCACGCGCGAACTCATGCGAGCCATGTGGTCGGGCGAGCCCAACGAGGCCATGGATGCCCTCTGCGAAATGCTTGACTGCATCGAGGACCAGGATGCCGACCTCGACATCGGCGGGCTTTGCGCCGCCTGCATCCTCGCGCTCGACCTTGACCTCACGCGCGTGGTCAATGAAGATGAAGGCCTCGACATCCTCGCCGTGAGGCTCCCGGGCGGCATCTGCGAGCTCGTCTTCGCGCCCGAGGATCGTGATCCCGCCGAACTCGGAAGCCCCGACGGCACGCCCCGCATGGTCCTTACCATCGGTTGACGCGCGTTCTTCTTCTCCTTTGGGGAACTTCCTGAGCGCTTTCGAAGGGCCTGTCTCTCCATTCCGAGGGCAGGCCCTCTTTTCATGGCGGATGATGCCTTGTCCTGAACAAGCGTTCTCCTCTAAGCGCCCGTCCCGCAGGGATGGATCCGCAAGGCACGTGTTGCAAAAGCGAGACAGTGCGTTCTTCGGACTTCGACCTTCGACGTCTGGGATAAAGCGCCTCCCCTTTCAATTTGTCCTGTTTTTTGAATAGAGTTCCCCAAAGGGAATTCTATTTAAGTGAGCTTATCGGCCTTGGCTCTGGTACCAGAGCTCGATTTCGCGCGGATTCTCGCCCGGCCCCGCGGGCACGCGCGAAGCGGTGAGTTCATCTCGGGTGAGCGGTCGGATGTCGGTGATGACGAGTGGAAGCATCTTGTGCTTCACTTGGACGTAGAAGGTCCCGACCACCTCTACGTCGGTGACGACAGCATCGCTGTTGCGTCGCCAGACGTGGATTTCCTTCTTGACGGTGGGCGTCATGTAGGGGCGGTCATTGAGATTGCTGCAAAACGACGGCCTCGTCGCCACCCATTCCCACACGTAGCCCTTCTGGTCGGGATGGCGCACGTGGTCGTTCATGCGGCGAAGGGGCCGGCCGTAGACGGCGACGAAGTCGCGCACGTAGGTCTTCCCTTTGGCCGTTGCCTTGAGCGCCTCCGGGGTGAAGACAGTGCCCGGCATCATGCGGTTGTCGGCGTGTTGTTGGGGACCGCTGCAGCCTGCGAGCATCGGAGCTCCGAGAGAGGCGCTGAGAATGGCCGCGGCCTTTCCGAGCGTTCTGCGGTTGAAGTCAATCGTCATCCTTGCTACTCCGAGAAATGATCGAGCTCGGCGGGCGTGAGCGGCCTGAAGCTGTGTGGCGCGTCCGTGCCGACAAGTGGCGCGCGGTAGATGTAGAAGACGCCCGTGAATTCATGCCGCTTCACGACGCCCGTCTTGTCGAACCAGATGCGCAGGTTCTTCTGCGTGATAGGAAATTCCGAGATCGGGTTGAAAGGTATGAAGTTCTTGGCAGAGGGGCGTCCCCTCATCCAGCTGTAGTGGCGAACGATCTCGTGGCCCATGTGGATTTCATAGTCGGGTTCGCCGAGCTCCGCATCGATCTGCGCCATGGTGGTCCGGCCGTCGATGATGAGCCTCGCGGCCTTCTCGGTCGAGAGGTCACGCACCTCGCCGCTTCCGACGGCACAGCCGCCGAGCATCGAGGCGCAGGCTGCTAGAAGCAGCAGAGTGCGGACGCGGCCAGCGACGGTCCGCGGGCCCCTTGTAGTTCCTTCCGGCAAGGTCTTCTCCTTTTGTAGCGCTCGTTCAGTCCTGTGCGTGCCCGGTGCGATGAAATTCATTTTGAACTCGCTCGGGTCCCATTGAACACCCCTCGCTTCGCGCAGAGGCAGCCTCAAGGGGGCCGACAGCCCAAAACGACCGTGGTTCAGGGGAAGTTCCTGACCAACGTTCACACTTTTGCCGCGCAAATTTCATTAAGTCGAGTTATTATAGTTGTCATGAGCGTCGGCGTGGTTCTCACGCCCCGTTCAGCATTTTTCAAAGTGTTGGCCTCCGGAGGTAAAGGTCATGTCCGACAACGATAAGAACCGCATCAAGATCAAGCTGCCCGCCGTCTCCTACGACATCGTGAAACTTGCCGCCAATCTCACCGGTACGTCCGTGAAGTCCTTCGCGGCCCAGGCGGTGATCAACGCAGCCCTGCACGTCACGGCTGAAATTGAAAACCGCTCCCTCGGCTCCAACATCGAAGCCGACATTCATCTCACCGAGGAAGAGGCTCAGGCTCTTCTCGCCCTCGTCGAAAGCCTCGACACGCACGACGGCAAGGACAAAGACGTCGAGGAAGCCACCGCCGAGGACTTCGAGGAAGAAGAACCCGCGGAATGCGAATGTGATTGCGAAGTCGAATGCAAGTGTGACTGCGACTGCAAGTGCGAGGACGACGCCGAATGCAAGTGCGAAGAGTCCGAAAAGGCTGAAGAGCCTGCCGCTGAGGCCGCTCCCGCTGCCCAGCCCAAGGCCAGGCACGGCCGCAACCACCGCTGATCTTTCGACTTGAGTCCCTTGTCGCAAGGGACCTGAGAACACAAAGGGGATCCATCAACAACGGGTCCCCTTCTCTTTTCCATCATTCGTCGGGCCTCAGGCGACCTGCGGACTTCCGGCGGTCAGCCTGCCGCTGCGTTAAGCGCGGCCATCGCCTGAGCGCTCACGACAAGCTCGATGCGTGCGGACGCCCTGGTGAGGCCCAGATAAAGCAGCCTGCGCACGCGATCGTCCATCGTTTCTGGGCCTTGAGTGATCTTTTGACGACTTGCAGGTTTAAGACGGCCTGACTTTGCCGCCTCCCTTCCCAACCTGCTCTCCTTTGCCATTAACGAAAAACGGGGCCGGTCTCTTGAGAAGCAGCCCCGTTCGGGACTTGAAGTCAGATAAGGCGTCAGGCCTTGCGGTCAAGCTCGATGGGCTCGCCCGAGGCCTTTTCCTCCTTGGGTTCGCCGAGCGACATGACGGCGTTGAGGATGATCGCGCCGAAGGTCGCGGTACCGATGCCGCCGAGGCTGAAGAAGCCGAGGTTGAGGGTAAAGTCGCCGCCGCCGAGAATCAGCGTGACGGCAGCCACGATCAGGTTGCGGCTGTTGCCGAAGTCGACTTTGTTGACGACCCAGACGCGAGCGCCGGCCACGGCGATGAGGCCGAAGACCACGATCGAGGTGCCGCCGAGGACGGGCTGCGGAATCGTCTGGATCACAGCACCGAACTTCGGGGAGAAGCCGAGGATGATCGCGAAGATCGCGGCGACCGGGAAGAGCAGCGTGGAGTAGACGCGCGTGGCGGCCATCACGCCGATGTTTTCACCGTAGGTCGTCACGCCCGTGCCGCCGAAGGAGCCCGAGAGCATCGTCGCGATGCCGTCGCCGAGGAACGCACGGCCCATGTACGGGTCAAGGTTGCGGCCCGTCATGGCGGTCACGGCCTTCACGTGGCCGAGGTTCTCGGCAACGAGAATGATCACGACCGGAACGATGAGCGCGATGGCGTGCATCTCGAAGACCGGTGTGTGAACCGTCGGAACGCCGAACCAGGCGGCGTTGGAGATGATCGAGAAGTCGATCGGCTTGCCCATGCCGAAGCCGTTGGCGAGCACCGCGTAGATGAAGTACGCGATCACAAGGCCGATGAGGATGAGGAGCTTCTGGATGAAGCCGCGCGTCCACACGGCAACGCCGCCCACGCACATGAAGGTGACGACGGCCATCCAGGCGTCGAAGTCCGTCGGACCCACCGAACGGCAGGCCGTCGGGGCGAGGTTGAGGCCGATCACGGCGACGACCGCCCCCGTCACGACGGGAGGCATCAGCTTTTCAATCCACTTAACGCCCGTAAGCATCACGATGAGGCCCACGACACAGTAGACGAGACCGCAGACCACGATGCCGCCCAGCGCAACGGGAATGTTGCCGTTGAGGCCCGAGCCCGCAACGTAGCCCGTCGCTGCGATCACCACGCCGATGAACGCAAAGGATGAACCCAGATAGCTCGGCACCCTGCCGCCCACGATGGCGAAAAAAATGAGCGTGCCGATGCCGCTCATCAAAACCGCCATGTTGGGGTCAAAGCCCATGAGAATCGGGGCGAGAATGGTGGAGCCGAACATGGCCACCACGTGCTGAACGCCCATCGCCACCGTCTGGCCGGTGGGAAGACGCTCGTCAGGGGCCACCACGCCCTTTTCCTTGAGCTTCCACTGCGGGAAATAACCCATTTTTCCTTACTCCTCAAACACGTTGAATCTACACGCACAGGCGCCTCGTCCTTCGGCTTTCCGGACAAAACGCCTCGCGCTCAAAGAGTCGTAAGGGTTCCTCCTAAGGACGAATCGTCTGTGCAAACTTTCGTATTATAAGCACACATTTCGAAAAATAAACATAAGGTGTTTTGACTAGACGGGCGGACGCCGCTCCGGAGCGAAGCCTGCGTGCGCAAAAAAGGGACGGCATCCATTTCGGACGGCGTCCCCTTTTGTCTCTCTGGTGCCTGAGCGTCAGAGCGTCTTCATGGCGTCTTCGACGGCCGCGACGAGGTTCGGGCTGGCGGTGAAGCAGACCTTGTTGCGTTCCGGAATCACGACGGACTTGCCGGTCTTGAATTCACGACCGACGCGAGCGGCGGTAGTCTTCAATTCCCAGCGGCCGAAGTTCCAGAACGTGACGCGTTCGCCGCGGGCCATGGCCTCGACGATCTCTTCATGCACGGCATCAACGATGCCCTCTACGAGGGAGGGCGAGAGCACGAGGCGTTCTGCGACAGCCTGCGCGATTTCCTTCTTGTTCATTGCGGTAGTCCTTCTCTTTATTCTTGGGGACGGGCTGCCCGTCCGGGCACCCTCTTTCGGCGACGCTTTCCGTTCCGGTCCTGTGGAACGTCTGTGTTGTGGTCCGCCTGTCACGTTAAGGTGACATCCCAATTGTACCTGCGGGGAAATATGCTTGGGGGTGTCACCCAGACGAATTGTAATGTTTTCCAAAACGACTCGCCTGCAAATGCTTCTCGTCTGGGTCTCCATTCCTGAACGGCCCGTCAGTCCCGGGAAATCCCCTGCATTTCACATGATTCCCGGCGGTGCGGCCTCAAATCGGTTTCGATTTAACATTGCTGACGTTCACAGGAGGCTGATCATTTTGAAAATGCGCGTGGCACAGGCGTTTGTAGTGTTTGCTGAGCAACAGTACCCGAAAGGTACCTTAGTCACCGAGCTTTAAAATGTCTCGAATTCAGTCCGAGAGAGGGTTCTCCGAAATTCCATGCGCCGTGTCATGATTTTTTACAAACAGCCTGTGGTATTTTCCCTCAACTGCAGCCGTTTGAAGGCCGAGAACCCCTGCGCACCCTCTTCTCCCCTCTCCTGCGGGCGGATTGAGGTCGCCTCACTCCGTAGTTCTACCGAGTGTTTTCCGCCTATGCGAAAGGGCCTGCCGACGGCGGTTGCCGCGGGCAGGCCCCTCTCAATGCGGATGCACCGGATGCAGGATCAGCGGATTATTCCTTCCCGGTCCAGCAGTACGTGCAGAGCTTCTCGGGGTCAAGGCCGATGGCTTCGATGAGGCCTTCGACGGACTGGAAGCCGAGCGAGTCGAAGCCCATCTTGTCGCAGATGGACTTGAGCATGCACTGGCCGCGCTCGGTCTTGGCGTCGGCGTACTCGGCGAGGTGCTTGTGACCCTCGTCGCCTTCAAGCTCCTGAATGACGCGACGGGCGAGGAGCTCCATGTCGGAGTTGCCGCGGGAGAAGTTCAGGTACTTGCAGCTGTACATGATCGGCGGGCAGGCGGAGCGCATGTGCACTTCCTTCGCGCCGGACTTATAGAGGAAGTCGACCGTTTCACGAAGCTGCGTGCCGCGCACGATGGAGTCGTCGATGAGAAGAAGCTTCTTGTCCTTGATGAGTTCGGGGACCGGAATCTGCTTCATCTTGGCGACCTGATTGCGGATCTGCTGGTTTGCGGGCATGAAGGAGCGGGACCAGGTCGGCGTGTACTTGATGAAGGGACGCGCGAACTTCTTGCCGCTTTCATTGGCGTAGCCGATGCCGTGCGGAAGGCCGGAGTCGGGAACACCCGCCACGTAGTCGACGTCGGGAGCCGTGCCGTCGGCCATGGCGTTGCGGGCCATGATCTCGCCGTTGCGGTAGCGCATCACCTCGACGTTCTTGCCTTCGTAGTTGGAGTTCGGATAACCGTAGTACGTCCAGAGGAAGGCGCACAGACGCATCTTCTCGGCAGCGGGCGAGAGAACCTCGATGCCCTCGGGCGTGATCTTGACGATTTCCTGAGGTCCGAGCTCATAGTGGTCCTCGTAGCCGAGCTTGTGGTAGACGAAGCTCTCGAACGAGACGCAGTAGCCGTTTTCATCCTTGCCGATGAGAACGGGCAGACGACCGAGCTTGTCGCGGGCGACGATGATGCCGTCGGGCTGCAGGAGCATGATCGTTTCGGAGCCCTGAATAATGTCCTGGGCGTAGCGAATGCCCTCGACGATAGACTGCTTGCGGTTGATGAGCGCGCCGACGAGTTCGGTGGAGTTCACCTTGCCCGAGCCCATCGCGAGGAACTGGGAATTGTTGTTGCTGAAGTAGCGCTCGATCAGGTCGTCGGCATTGTTGATGATGCCGACCGTCGTGATCGCAAAGAGGCCGAGATGGGACCTAAGGAGCAGAGGCTGCGGATCGTCGTCCGAAATGCAGCCGATGCCGCAGTTGCCCTTCATGTCCGCAATGTCCGGCTCGAAGCGGGTGCGGAACGGCGTGTTCGTGATGTTGTGGATCTGACGCTGGAAGCCCTTCTCAGGGTGGTAGATCGTCATGCCGCCGAACTTGGTGCCGAGGTGGGAGTGGTAGTCGACGCCGAAGAAGGTGTCGAGAACAATGTCGCGCTTGGATACTGCGCCAAAAAAACCGCCCATTTTTGCTGTGCTCTTGTATTGAAGTTGAAGATCTGAGTCGCGGACGCTTGGCGTCGTGAGATTCGCCTGAACGGGGTCATCCGCAAATGTTGGCGTGATTATCGCAAACAAACAGCCGTTTGTGGGGGCCTCGGACGCTTTAGAACGGCAAATCTGTCCTTGGGTCAATGTCCTCATCGCCTGCTCTAGGGGGTTTCCCTAGGATGCCAGGAAAAATGCCCTCGGCTTAGTCCTGCGCGGGCGTTTGCACAATGATCTGTATCCGGAAGGCTCATCCGCCGAGCATGCGGGAGTCTTCTCAAATCCATCGCCACATTCGGGAGTTGTCATGACCAGGCTTCCCATACTCTTCGCCCTCTCCTCCGCGCTTCTGCTCGCAGGCTGTGCCGGTACTCCCTCTTCCATCCTGCAAGTCGTCAAAAGATCACTCAAGGAAGCACTTCAAAAGCCCTCTTTAATTTTGCGCCCTGAGAACTCTTGTCTATTACACAAGATAAATTGCTGTGCAAACGATTGTTCAGGGTACTTTTGAAGAGCTTTCTCAAAGCCCAGAAACGAAGCAGACACTTCTCTTAAAGGCCCTGTTTAATCGGGGCTGTTTTCGCTAGCAGCAAGCGTGGCCTTTCTTGAGGAGGTGAAATGATTTTCGGCAGTCTGCGAGTTAGTAACCCATGAAGACTATGTCAACAAGGTCCATTTAGTATTCGAGCAATGATGCTCAGACAGGGGATCGATACTCGAGGGCTCATTTTAGAAACGCGAAGGGATCGCACATCCGGCACCGAGCAACTACTGTCCCCCATAACATTTTAGGGCGTACAACCGTGATTGTACGCCCTAGTTTAATTCCCCGCTTTCATGCGCAGGGGAGTGGCATTAAAGTGCTACACACCTCTTAGAACGCGTAGCTCCAGGTCACGGTGCCGGTTACGCCCTGATAATCCCCGACGTATCCTTTGAGACCAAGATCAAGCGCCATCGGATCAGTTGGCTTCGAGCGCATTGTAATCCCCAGATCCACGATGCCCGAATCGCCTTCGAGCGTAGGAATATCCAGAGCAACGAGATCGGTCTTCGTGAAAACGGTCGACTCGGCATCGCCGTCGGCTACATGTTCATATGCCAGGCCGAAACGCCAACTAATGTTTTCGGGCGTCGTGCCGCGAAGCATGGCACCAACCTGCATCGTGTGGGTCTTTGTATCCTCCGATTTCAATCTTTCGTGATCAGTCGTGCCGAGCGAAACCGTATCGCCTTCGAGGTACGTGAAGATGTAGCGACCGTAAACGTCAAGAGACACCTTATCGGCAAGGTCGAACACGTAACCCAGGCCGATGTGTGCGGAGCCGTAGAGACTGTCAGCATCGTACTTGGCCGAGTCTTCGGCGTATCTTCCAGAGAATTCCGTCGAGGCGGTACCGAAACGGAGCGAACCGTCAACGTAGAAGGGAAGGTTGAAGCGATAGCGCGAAGCCAGACCGATGCCATAGTAGTCATGGCTTCCTTCGGCAGACGTGCCATGGGTACTGCTTTCGGAGTTGCCGAAGCCGGCTTCGACATAGCCCGCGACCATCCACTCGGGCGTGACGCGCGTGACAAGCCCCGTGACGAGGGACATGCAGTCAACATCAACGCGCGAGCCGGTGTCATAGCGTGTTTTGCCGCCGCCGAGCGTACCAAACACAGCAGACTGATCGACTAACGAAGCGGAGTCCATCGCGTTCAAGCCTTCGTTTGCGATAAACGAAGCTCCTTGGTTGATGACGGCAACACTTCCGAGAATCGCATCAGACAGGGTACGAGAGTTGTCGTTTGGGGTGACGTCCGGAATGATGCCGGAGCCACCGTCATCCTTTACGAAATCTCCTGTCGACAGCGTGTCTTTATCGAAGTCCTTCGTGAATTTCCATGTTGTGTCCGTAAAGAGCGTCCCCTCGGTCTTGAAAACCGTACCGGCGTCGACATGGATCGTACCGCCAGCGGTGTGTATGAGCTTGTAGCTTTCGTTAGCTTTGAGGCCGTCAAGATTTTTGATCGTGACGTCAATGTGTGAGAGATCCAAATCGCCTTGAGCTAACGTCAGAATGGGCGCACCGCTAGTAGCGTTGTTTTCCGTCCCGACAGTGAGCTGCAGCGTGTCGTATTGACCGAAGAACTGACCGACGGAATGGACGCCTTGGGCACGAAGGCCGTTGTTATGGACGTTGGCCGAGTTGGAATCGACGAAAGACAGTGTCCCGGCTACGGTGGACGTTCCGATCAAATTGACGAAATTGCCGGTGATTTCGCTGGTGCTCGATTTCGAATGATCCCGAATCAGATAGACATCTCCGGTCAGTGTACTGTTTTCGAGCGTGATGACGGTGTTCTCAATCTTGTCGATTTGAGTGTCCACGCCATCGTCAGTGAAAGAAGTAAAAATACCGTAAGCGGTTTCGCTCTGGGCATTCGTTAGATTTAGTGTGTTGTTGGTATAGGTGAACTTACCGTTGGATTGGGTCTGATTCAGATAGACGACGCCGACATGCGCATCGTCAATGGTAACAGTGTTTCCAGTGAAGGTGGTATTCACATCCTGAGCCGCGTTCAGGTTGGGGTTGAACAGGATTCCGTGCAAGCTGGAAATCATTTTGGTGTCTGAATTATCACCATGAATGATGACCGCATTGTTGTCATACTTACCCTTGGCAGTGGTAATCACGCCGTAAGCCAGTCCAACAGTGCCGCCGTAGATTTCGAGTGTGTTATGCGAGGTTTCGCCCGACAGTACCATGTGCGATTCGGTCCTTTTGAGGACTCCGTAAAGCTGTGTCACTTCACCGCTCGTCATGATCGTGCGATTGTTGCGAATGTCCGAGGTGATGATCTTGGACGAGACGTCATCAGCCCCAAGCGTGGCCTGGGTAGAGCTGTTTCCCGACATCTGGAAACCGTTGTTGACGTGGGCTACGCCGACGAAGTATTCGGCTTTGCCGCCCGACATGACTGCATGGTTGTTCGTAGCCTCGGCATTGATTTCTTCGACATACACGCCCCAGGCTTCCTGGGTTTGACCTTCGGAGATCTCAAGGACATTGTCAAATACGCTGATGGCGTTGTCGACAGTATCTTCTCCGAGATACGACCCCATCACACGTTTGACGTTGACATTGCTTCCGGCGATGAGGAGCTTGTTCTCCCGTACTTGAGAGTCGTAGGTACCACTACTGGTTCGCCAAGCGCCGATGACGTCAACATCGCGCATTTGTGAGTTCGTCAATTTGAATTCGAGCCCACAGTGGTTTGACGAAGTGGTTGTACCAAACCAGCCTCGATCAGCCTGTGTCGGATTGGTCGCTGCATCCTCATTGAAGGAGATTTCGACGGCGTTTGAAAAGTCGGGCGAATAATCCGTAACGGTCGAGTTTGCCATCTGAGCAAACGAAAGCAGCGCAGCCGCTACGGCGGTCGGGAGAGAGGCCTTTAGGAGATAGGGCGAGTATTGATTGTGCATGTGAATCTCGTATGGGTGTTGGGTGGGTGTTATGAGGTATCGACAAGATGAACGCCCGAGCATCTGGACCGGAGCGTCATGGAACGGCGGAGATGTCGATGGCCCCTGGATTTGCATCCACGTGGCCGTTCTCGGCGTGTATTGGTGCAACCGTAAATGCCGTCATCGCAATCGGAAGCGGCCCTCCTATTGGAGATGCCGCTTCCGTTTTGTGCTCTGAACGATTACGGATTAGTTGTGCGCGTCTTGACAGCCTTCTCTTTCTTGTCAAGACCGAGCAACTTTTTCATCCGCTCGATTTCAGCTCGCAGGGCTTCAAGGTCTTCCTGAGAACGGGCAACCTTCTTCGCCATGTTTTCTTCACGAGAACGGGAGCTTTCGAGCTGCGCTTCGAGTGCCAGGTTCTGGTTGGACAACGCCACAACCTTGGCGGACAATTGCGAAGTCGTCGGAGAGCCGTATGTCGAAGGTGCGCCGAAGCGGTAGGAAACGCCGGCATTGAACATACGGTCGCCTTCCGTAGCGGTAGACGCGCCGAGATTCATCATGAAGTTTTCAGTCGGCTTGTAGAAGATGCCGACGGATACGGCCTGTTCGCCGCCGTAACTGCCGACGCCGGCAGCGGCAGACCAGTGATGCTCTTCATCAAGGCCCAACGGATGCAAAGCAGCAATCGCGGCAGAGTTTGCAGCTGAACGATTGATTTCGTCATGCAGATTGCTGGCGACTTCGTTGATCGTCCGCGAGTTTTCTTGGATGGCCTGTTGGGTTTCATAAAGTTGACCGCCCGTCACGGCATCCGAACTGCCTTCGGCAATGATGCCGTCTGCAACATTCACGATCTTGCGCTTGTTGCTCGACGACCCCACCGACACCGCATTGTCAACGCCCTCTGAGCCCGCACCCAGAACGACGGCGTTCTTCGCACCAGTCGTCACGCCGCTGCCGAGCACGAACGTATCCTTGGCACCTTCTTCAAGCTTGTTGCCCGTACCGACCACAAAGCTGCCCTCAGCACCCGAAGCAATGGAATTCATGGTGCCGAAGGCGCCGGACTTGTTCCCCGCGACAGTGTTGTTGTAGCCGACAGCCGTGCCATATTCCCCTGTGACGGTACTGTTCTTGCCAAGGGCGATGGTGTCGCCATGCAGGTAGTCGTAAACACCTTCGGAGGTCACCGGATTCTTGTTGTCGGCTTCAACCTTGTCGGTTGTTGTCAGATCGGAACCCTGATCAGGGTGTTCGACCTTGCTGTTGATCCAGTCAATAAAGCCCTGACCGCCAAGGTCATCGCGAAGCTGTTGCTTCAAGTTATCCAAGGCCGTCTGAAGGTTGCTGTTGCCGCTGTTGATGCCGTCAATCTGGTCTTGAATGCCGCCGATGGCCGTCTGATGTTCACCGAGCGTCTTGTCGATGAGTCCCAGGTTCTGACCGAGCGAGTTGTTGGGATCAATGAAGGTGAAGCCGCCGGCACGAGAAGTGACGACAGGTGTCGCCCAGTTGTAGATCTGTTCGCCCGTCACAAATCCCTTGGAACCGGCACCAATGCCTTGAGCACCGCTGCCGAGCGTGGCGCGCCACGAGTCGAGATTGGCGCCTTCAATATTGGAAGCGTCCAACGCTGCAAATTGTCCGTTCAGGATCGAGTCGTCGGACGTCAAAACGGACTTGAGCGTTTCAGACGTCACCAATCGATTGTCGTCCGTCAGGGTTTTGTCAGTACCGGTCGTCGACAGGTTGATCTTGAACTTTCCTTCATTGTCGTTGGCATGCGTCACAGAGACAAAGTCGCCGTCGGCAAATGCAATGGCCTCGCGAACAGCCGTCAGACCATCCCCCGTGATCGACTTGACGTTGGAGAGATCCATTGCGGCGACCTTCAACGTGCCGTTGCCATCCACAACGACCGAGAGGTTTCGGTCAAGGGCCTTGAGATTGTCCTTCGTGGCAGCATCAGCCTTTACGAATGTGCCGTTGGCATCAACGCGGGTTTCGGCAAAGACCTCTCGTCCAGTCACAAAGTGCGCATTAGCCTGAGAGATGGCTAGCGTACCAGCCTTCGTTCCGAGCTTGGTGAGCCACTGGCCGCCGTCAACATCAATGTTGTCGCCGGTGACAGTGGCGTAGGTTTGACCGATCTCTCCCTCACGGGCTTCCAGAACAGCCTCAAGCGTGGTCGATGTGACAAGCTTGTTGCCCGCCGTCGGCAACGTCTTATCAGTTCCCGTGGAATCAACACCGAACTTCGCAGTACCCGTATCGCTGTCGTACTCGACAACCGTGAAATCTCCGTTCTGGAACGTGATCGCCTGACGGCTCAAGCCGGTAATCACATTCGAACCGGCCTTGGACAAGTTGGAAAGGTCAAGGTCGGCCACTTTCAGAGTGCCGCTGGCATCCACAACCTTTGCCAGGTTGTCATCGAGCTTGAGCAAATTGGAAGCCGTCGATTCTGTGGTCTTGATGAACTGGCCATCCTTCGTTCCGCGCACTTCGCTGTGGAGTGCGTCGCCGGTGACGAAGCCCTTGACGCCAGCGGCCACTTCACCCTTGAGCTTGGTCTGCCAGGCCTCGACGTTTTCGGCCTTCAGATTGTTGGCGTCGAGAGCGGCATATGTGCCGGCGAGGCCGTCAATGATGTCGCTTTCATTGGAGGCGAGCACGGACTTCAACGTATCCGACGTAACCAGACGATTGGTTTCGTTGAGAGCCTTGTCGGTGCCGGTCGTCGTCAGATCAACCTTGAATTTGCCGTTGTTGTCCTTGGCATGCGTCACGGTGACGAAATCACCGGCATCAAAAACGACGGCATTCTGAACGACAGTGAGGCCGGAACCGGTGATCGCCGTCACGTTCGAAAGGTCGTTCCTCGCCAGATCCTTGACAGCATTGTGAACCGTACCGCCGGTGACCAGCGCATCATTGCCAGCCGTCACGGCACCGTCCGCCTTCACGTCAACGGCATACGTCCACTTATCATTTTCAAGCACAGCCTCACCAACGGTTACATGCTTGCCGTCCTTGAAGGCCAACACACTGGTGAGGTTGTCCTTGCCGATCTTCGAGCTGAGCCCATTGTCGAGCGCCGCAAGATTGGCCGCAACCGAATTGGTTCCCTTGACATAGTTGCCGTCATTCGTCACGTGCGTGGCTTCATATACGTCCTTGCCCGTCACGAAGTGGTTGTTGGCATCAGAAACGGCTGCCGTACCGGCCTGCGTTCCGAGCTTCGAGAGCCACTTGCTATTGCTGCCGTCGACATCAATGTTCGCGCCGTCCGTTGTCACGTAGCCCTGACCAGTCGTGAAGTCCTTCACGTAGTCATAGACAGCGCCACCGGTCACAAGCCCCTTGTCGTCCGCTGCGATCTTGCCTTCCGCCTTGATGCCAAGCGTATAAGTCTTAGAGTGATCCGTTCCGGCACTTGCACTGAGCGTGAGGGGGCCATCTGCGGCCACCTTGACGGCTTCCATGGCCTGATCGCGAACCGCGTTGCGATAGGTGGTGTTAACGGGCGACGTGAAGTTGAAGGCGTTCCCGATATTCGTGTCGATGGCAGCCTTAACCGTGGTGCCCGTGACCAGATGAGCATCCTTGTCGCCACCCACCGTGCCGTCGTCACGCACGCTTACGGTATAAGACAGCGCGCCATCATCATCCGTAGAGCCGTTGACACGCACGTTGTCGCCGCTTCCGACCACCTTGACGGACTGCTTTGCAATGGTCGAGACGTCGCTTGTGTTGACCTTGCCCTTCAGCGCTTCCGTGTTGGTGTATATCTGAGTATCAAGCGCGGACAAGTTCTGAGCAGCGGAATTGGCATGTTTCACATAGTGCCCGTCCTGACCCAGGCGTGTTTCGGTAAACACGGCGCCGCCTGTCATCAAACCGGCATTACCCTGCTCAACAGCACCATTGCCCGTGACATTCACGGAGTACGTTGTTTTGTCGCCGTTCTGGTTCGTCGTTACCGTGGTGTTCTGACCATCCGCAACGGCAACGTAGTCCCCCATGTTGTCGACTTTGGCAAATTTTTCACCGGCGATGTAGTCGTGGACCGTCTTGCCAGTCACGAGGGCTTCATTCGCGGCGGAAACGGCGCCGGTCTTAACGTCAAGCTTGTAATTCGTCGTGTGATAGGCTTCGTCCGCTTCGGCCGTCACCCCCAGAAGAGTGGAGTTGGCTGAACTCACTGTCACGGCTTTGCGGGCTTCATCACGAACAGCATGAGCATTACCCGTATTAGTCGTGAAGTCAAAGGCAGCCTTGATGTCGTTGGTGATGGCCGTTTTGACGGCGCCGCCTGTAACGAGCCCCGCATTGCCGTCCGCAACCAAGCCGTCGGCGACGACGTCGACCTTGTATTCAACACCACCGTCTGGCGTATCGTCGGACGTTACCTGCGTGTGTGATCCGTTAGTCACCTTGACAAGGTCCTTTACTTCGGACTTGTTGACCTTGTCACCAACGGCATCGGCGACAGATCCGAGACCCTTGTCGAGTGCCTGCAAATTGGCAGCGGCGGAGTTTTCGCTCAGGATGTAATTGCCTTTTGCGCCCACACGCGTCTCAGCGGCGACTTGCGCACCACTCACGAAATGCGTATTGCCGGAGGAAACGGCAGAGCCGTTCACGGAACCAAGCTTTGTAAGCCACTGGCCGTTGTCAGGATCAATGTTGCTTCCGTCAATGGCAGCAAGATTCTGGTTGGCATAGTCGAATACGGTCTTGCCGGTCACCAATCCCGCGCCGGCAGTACCATCCGCGATTGAACCCTTGGCGATTTCAAGGGTGTAGTGACCTGCTGAATCACCAGACCCGAAAGAAACCTTGAGAAGCGGATCGCTAGAGGCAACCGTGACCGCCTTGCGGGCCTCGCCCTGTACTTTGGTGGCGTTGGTTTTATTGGACTCAAAGTTAAAGGCATTCTCTAGTTCCCTTTTAGAAACTATCTGAACATCTTTAATAGCATCGTCGAGTCTATGTAAATTCTGCCCCACTGTAATTCCGCTTGTTATGTAGTTGCCGGCGCCTACATGAATCTCTTCAGCGATTTGCTCACCGGTGACAAAGTGTTTATTGCCTTGAGCAATTGGATTGGCTGAAGTACTGCCAAGTGCAGTCAACCACTTGCCGTTGTCGACATTAATGTTCGAACCATCGAGTTTGGCAAAGCCAGATGTTTCACTCTTGAGCTGACCAACCGTAGCGGCATCATGGTCGTTGACGCCATTCGCCACATTGACAATGCGGCGATTGAAGCCGCTGTCGGATGAAGAGTTGCCAACAGAAACCACACCGTTTATATCGGCAGGGAGAACATCGGACTGCAATACGGCACTGTTAGCACCTAATGCCACAGCTTGCACAACGCCCACTTTTATTTGGGCATTAGTACCGATGGCAAGCGAATGCTCGCCGGAAGCTATGGCATTCTCTCCAATTGCAAGAGAGTGTGCACCCTGAGCTTTAGCGGATGTTTGAGGTTCAGCGATGTCATGGGTAGCATTGACACTCAAATATTCAGTGCTTCCACCCAATTCCTTCTTTAGTTCCCAAATCTGACGTCCGTTAATGGCATCAGTACTGTCTGCGGAAATATCGCCATCTGAGAGATTTGATAATTTGCGAGTAAGAGTTATTTCTTTGTTTGTGTTAGACGTAGATGGCTTGACTAGGATCTCTGGATCAAGAATATTTGTTAATTCAGAAAGTAAAGGACTGTTTTTAAAATCATCAACATCCACAGAAGGTCCATACATCCAACCTGATCGTTTTTCTCCGCTCAGAATAAATTTTCCATTGCTATTCTTTGTGAGTTCTCTAAATACGACATAGCCACCGTTTGAGTGAGCTTGTTCATAACGATCAAATAATAG
>OJOB01000168.1_pt1 | contig 36109 bp, 33 predicted proteins | sample 1598211 | NCBI WGS metagenome assembly OJOB01 (sample SAMN03922461, study PRJEB24848) | human gut metagenome | isolation source: stool sample | host: Homo sapiens | place: Germany | collected 2009-11 | reverse complement strand
GCCTCTCGAAAGAGGGGCGCTGAGGCTAGTCAATAAAGGCTCTTTCAAGCCTCTGTCTTCAGACAGGGGTTATTGACGGGATTCTCCTTTTTTGATGGCACTTCGTAAATTTACGTGTTAATGTACCCCCTAAAGAGGTATGTCTGATCAACGTATATTCTTGCGCTCGCCGCTTGGCAACCCGCCCACATGCTGTGGGCGGGCAAGCCCGCGATTATGGCGCAACAGATAGCGCGTCAAGGGTTCTTCGGCAATGAACGGGGAGCCCCGTCCGTTTTACGAACGGCCACCCCATTAAATGCCTCGCCCCCTTGACCCGTCAGGCGACGGTAGCCGGGCAGCGCTGAGGGAGCGCAGCAGCTGGCTTTTCATCAGCTGTATGCTACGGTCCTCCTCGATCGCGTAAAAAGGGCCAAGCCAAGGAGACGACCGCTACCACTTAAGGGGTACACTTAGCACGTAACAATGCGAAGAGGCTTTTTGATTCTTGTTTCGGCGACGCCCCGTCTGGTCCCGGAGCGCGTGTCAACACTATACGACACTCCGGAGCTTAAGGATAGGCTAAGAAAAGGCGTCCTCGGGAAATTGCCGATGGGGCCGGCGCGAACGGAAGACGGCAGAAGGAAGACGGAAGGAAGACGAAGAAGGCCGTCCGCACGCGCAGCCTGGAAAGGATGCGTACACGGACGGCCGCGAAGGTGAATTTGAGCGGGCTCAGAGCCAGGGCGCCTTTTCGTCGCAGGCGACGCCGTCGTCGTTGGTGAATCCTTCGAGGCTCCCCGCCTTCGTCTGGATGCAGACGAAGCGGATGCCCTGATCGGCGGCGGCGCGGATGGCGCGGCGGCCTTCGGGCGAGATGCGGAACCAGTCGCCCGCCTTGAGCTCGACCACTTCGCCGTCAATGTAGAGTTCGCCCCTGCCTTCGAGGACGCCGTAGACCTCCTCGTTCTTCACGTGCCGGTGCACGAACGGAACGGCCGCGCCTGCGGGCAGCGCGTTCACGGAGACCTCGCAGCCCGTGAGGCCGAGGGCGTCGTGGAGCTCCGTGCGCGGAGCGCATTCGAGCGAAATCCTGCGGAAGTTTTCGGTCATGATGATTGTCCTTTGTTGAAATATTCGTTCGTCGTCGAACCATATGTTTCTGAAAAAAGACGGCTCAAATGGACCCGTCTCCAGTCTGAGGAGGAGGTTTCGGCAGCCATTGTGGATGACCAGCCTGCCATTTCACCCCTCCATGGCGAGAATGATAGTTCGCCGCCGAACGTTTGTCAATCCGAATACGGGAACCTGAATCGAGACCGTCGGGAGTCCGTGGATGGGGCTCGGGCCCGCATCCCGATGGGAAGTGCGGGACCGGTTGAGGCGCAGCGGCGTCAGCGGGGACCGCCGGGACCGCCCGGGCCTCTGCCGCCCGGACCTCCGAAGTGAGGCGGACGCGGACCGCCGCCGTGCGGGTGACGGGGCCCCGGACCGCCTGCATGCGGCGGCCTGTGGCCGGGACCGCCGAAATGCGGCGGGTGCGGGCCCGGACCGTGTGGAGGCTGCGGAGGCCTCGGGCCCGGTCCTCCGGGAGGCCTTCCGCCCGCAAAGTGCGGGGGCCGCAGAGGCGGAGGCGGACGACCGCCCGGTCCGTCGAAGTGCGGCGGAGGCGGAGGCCTGTGACCCGGCGGCGGACGGTGCGCAGGCGGAGGCGGCGGATAGTGCCTGTAGTAGTCGTCGATCCAGAAGCGGCGGTAGGTGGCGGGCGTGTAGCGGTTGCCTCTGTACCACCAGTACCTGCCGTCCCAGCGGCCGTACTCGTAGTTGCGGTAGATGTAGTCGCGGATCAGCGCGTCGGAGACGCCGTAGAGAATGTCGGCGAGGAGCGGATCCGGCGCGGCAAGCGCCGGCGCAGCAGGCACGAGGACCGCAAGCGCGGCGCCCAGCACAAGCTTTCTTCTTGTCAGCATGGTGTTTCCCTCACGAAGACGGAATCATTGTTGGAACCTGATGACCTTATTTTACTGAACGCTCGTTCAGGATTCCACGTCTCGTACATTTCGTGAAGCTTCTTGACGCAGACGCCGCCCGCCCCTTCGGATGAAGCCGGGGTTTCCAATGTCTTTCCTACTCCCGCAGGCGAAAAAAGGGCGAAGCTCACGCTCCGCCCTTCTGGAGAAGGGTAAAGACACCCTTGCACTTCTCCGTTTTCGACCGCTCATCAAGGCATCATGCAGCGTTCAGTCAGCGGGGGCCGTCCCAGTTGTCGCGCCTCCCGTCGTTTTTGCGCCCTTCGTGCCTGCCGTTGTCGTGCCCCGGTCCCTTCGGAGGATTCCGGCCGGCCTGAGGCCCGGGCTTCTGCTGCGGATGCTGCGGATGCTGCGGCGGCTTCGCGGGCCCGGACGGCTTCTTCGGCTCGCGGCGCTCCTCGTAGTGCTTCGACCAGTAGCGGCCGTACTCGGCGGCCGTGTAGCGGCGGCCGCCGTAGTTCCAGTGGCTGCCGTCCCAGCGGCCTTCCTGATAATGCCTGCGGATGTAGTCCCGCGTCAGGGCGTCGGAGACGCCCGCGAGGATGTCGGCCAGAAGCCTGCTGTCGGACGCCATGACGGGCATCGCGGGAAGGGCCGCGGCCATCAGGGCGGCGGCGCCGAAAAGAACCTTTCTTCTGTTGAGCATCTGCGGCCGCCTGTCATCAACGGTTGCTGCTCGAATGAGGCCATTTTAGTGAACACTCGTTCAGGGAAAGACCGACCGCAACAATTGGACATCACTCTTGATATAGACTGACATTTACTGCGGCACAGTCGTTTTAGGGAGACAAGAGCTGTTTGCAAAGCCCTCCCCTGCGCCCTCTCGTCAGGACTCGCGCGCCTCAAGCAGACGTCCCGGACGGGCGTGCAGCGGATGACCGCCCCAGCTCCAGTGGTGCCCGTCCCAGCAGCGGCCGCAGGCGTGCGTGAAGTCCTGCTGCAGGGGCGCGCGTCGTTCAGCCTGAAGCCTCGGGCACGAAGCCGCCGCTCGTGCGGCAAGGGAAGCTGCGGGGAATGCGGCCGTCAGGGCCGCCATGGCGATGATGATCCGTCGTCTCGAAAGCATGAAAACTCCTCTCAAGGGCTTTTCTCAAATCCTGCCGCAGATGCGGCTCAATGCTCGGCGCTGCGGTCGTCACCGCGATCGCCGGCCCTCTCGTCGAACCCGTGGTTCACGTCGCTGTCCTCGTCGGCGTCGTCGTCATGGAGGGGCCCCTCCTCAGATTCCTCTTCGTCGTCCTGATCTTCGCGAGGCTCCTCGTCATCCTCTTCCTCATCGGGCGCTTCAGGCTCCGCCGCCCGGGCGGACAAGGCGGGGACGACTGGCGCGGCGCAGAGCACAGGAAGGATGAGCGCGGCGAGCACGAGGCGCCTGCGGGCCTCGTCGGCGGTTTCGGTCATGAATGTCTCCGAAAGAAAAGGCATTGTCGTCCGTCGATCTTATCAGGTGCGCGATCCGCATGCCCGAGCCCGACGGACCCCGTAACGAAGTTCACGCTTCACAGGCGGCCAAGAGAAAGGCAGCGCACTCCTCGTCGGAGTCGCTGCCTTCTTGAAGTCTCCGGAAGGCCCCGTCCGCCAGGATCGGGCCCCTCGGCTCCCGTCATCCCCAGTGAGGTGGAGGCGGGGGCGGCGGACGGTGGTGCGGGCGGCGACGGTCGTCGTCATCATCGTCGTCATCGTCCCAGTCGCGGGGATGCGGATGCGGCTTCTTGCGCTTCTTGGGCTTCTTCGGCGGCTGGCGGTGATATTCCTCAGCCCAGTAGCGGCCGTACTCGTGCGGCGTGTAGCGGTGTCCGCCGTAGTACCAGTAGTGGCCGTCCCAGCGGCCGTCCTCGTAGCGGTCGCGGATGTAGTCGCGCACGAGCGCGTCGGAAACCCCGTAGAGAATGTCGGCGAGAAGACGCTCGTCGCGCGCAAGCGCGGGCGTCGCCCCCAGACCGACGAGCGCCGTTGCGACGGCACCCATGATGAGCTTTCTGCGTGTAAGCATGCGGCACCTCCCGATGCGTATGCGTTTGAAGCCTTGAGACCTGCAGGAGAAACCAATCTCCTCCCTCATGGACTCATTCTAGCCACAACGGGAATCACTTGGCGTTCAGAAACATCACCCTTTCTTTGCAGAATATTGCTGCGTCTCCCAGCCGAACCCCGCCCGCAGGGGCGCCTCTCAGGGCATCTTGCTCGAACGCCTGCTCGCCGAGGCGTTTTGAGACAGTCCGTGATCCACGGAAGTGACATCATGCTCGGAAACCCTGCCGCAGTGGTCCGTGCGCGAATCCGTTGTCTTTAAGCAACAGAAAGGCCGGCGCGCGGAGAGCGGTCGGCCCTGAAGTCGGTGCAGTTGAGGAACTTCGGAGGCTCTCAGTTGAGTCTCTCGGTCCTGAGATCAAGCCCGATCGCGGCCATGACGGCGATGAGCGACTCGAGCGTCATTTCGCCGTAAAGCTCGTGAGGCACGGGCAGGCCCTTGAGTCGGCAGGCCTTCTCGACGGCCTCGACGACGCATCGTGCGTCGCCCGAGCAGAGCGCCTCCTGGATCAGGGTGACGACGTGCGCATTATCGCGTGCGCCCCTGCTTCCTGCAGCGTTGGGGCCAAGACGAGGACTCGATGTCTGCATATGGTCTCTGTGGAATGTCCTTGGGAAAACGGACCGTGTCCGAGGGATCGGGCAATGGTCCGTGCTCATGAGTCTACACGACCTCTGGGAGGCGTTCCATAGACCTTAGGGTTTATATCACTGATCCTTTTTGAGGACATAAAGGTCCGCCATCGGCCCCTCGACGGCATCGCCGTCGGCGTTGAGAAGCCTCACGGCACCCTCCTCAACCCTAGCGAGCGAAGGCTGTCCGCCCTTGACGGCGGGCGTCATCGTGACGACGCCCTTCTCGTCGATCGTCCACTGGCCGCCGTCCTCGAAGGTGTCGCGGCCGACGTATTCGGAGATGCGCGTGTAGACGCCGTTGGCCCTCAGGTAGAGCGTCGTGCGGATGCCCGAGCAGTCGGCGCAGGGAAGTTCGCCCGCATAGACGCCGGCGGCCTTCTGCATGGGCGTGAGATCCTGAGCCTGAACCTGGACCGGAGCAGCCTCGGGCGCAGTGCCCGAAGAAGGCGAATTGCAGCCCGCGAGACCGAGGGCGGCGGCCGCACAGAGGGCGGCGATGGAGATTCTGGAGGCGTTCTTCATATGTGACGACGGCGCGCCTTCACCCGACACCGTCGGATTCGGCGCGCCGCTCTCTCTGGAATTGTCGGCTTGACTTGAGTTTACTTGGCCTTGGCGGCCTTGTCAGGCTGGGCGGCCTCTTCGGGCTGCGGAGCCTGCTTGCCGCCCTGCGGCTGCGGCTCGTCGGCCGTCTGCGCCTTGTCGGCAGGGGTCAGATCGGCGGGAAGCTTGAGCGCGGGATCCTGAACGTCGGCAGCGGGCGCCGGTGCCTGAAGGTCGGCGGGCGCAGCCTTGACGGCCGGCTGGGCCTCGCGCTCGGGAGCCGCGGGCGGGTTCGCCGCAAAGGCGGAGGAAGCGAGGAAAACGGAGGCGACGGCGAGAAGCTTGATGGTGTTCGTCATGATGTGTTCGGACTGCGTTGTGGCGCGGGTCCTTCCTTAATATATGGTTGATGGATCGTGGCGAAGCGTCGGGAGGGATCTTCCCTCCCGTCATGAAGGCGAAGCCTTACTTCTTAGCATCAGGCGCGGGGGCCGGCTGAGCCTGCTCGGGGGCCTTCTGGGCCTCGGCCGGAGCCTGCTGCTGAGCCTGTTCGGGCGCCTGCTGCTGGGCCTCGGGGGCCGGAGCGGGCTGGGTCTGCGCGGCGGGTTCGGCGGCGGGGGCCGGAGCCGGGGCTTCGTTGCAGCCCGTGAGCGCGATGGCACCGATGAGAGCGGCGGCGGTGGCAGTGAGAAGCTTGGCGTTGAATGTCATGATGTCGTCGGCGTGCAGTTGCTTGCAGTGTCGGTCCTGCTCCTGCGCGCACTCTCCTATATGTATGCTGTTTCTCGGATGGCGGTCCGCCCGACGGGGCTTCCTTCGCTTCGGTTCCCGTCGTTCGTCCGTTGAAGACATCTTGCCAGTCGGCGTGCCGCTTATGCGCAACAAATCATGTCCGACTGCGTGAGGCTGTTGCAGCAGGAAAGAAGCCGAAAAATCCGGGAACGGCACGGCGTGCAAAGCCGAGTGTGGTCCGCCCGCCCCGAGAGATGCGCCTACTCAAAACGCCTTATCTCTTCGGCTTCCCTGAGGCTGTAGCATTATGGGCAGGCCCGCAGAACCCCTCGCTTTGCGCTAGAGTTAGGACATCTGGTGCCCTGCTTCCGGCCCCGACGCGGATGCTGACGCGCCCCGAGGCCGGCAAAAACAGAAACAGAAGAAGAAGGATTCGCAAAATGTCATGGGATTTTGAAAAACACTACATCAACGGCGAATGGACGCCTTCGGAGGACGACGCCTGGATCGAGGTCGAGAACCCCGCCACGCTCGAGCGCTTCGCCCGCATCCCCGACGGCACGCCCGCCGACGCGGACCGCGCCGTTGCGGCCGCAAAGGCCGCGCTCGAAGGCTGGCGCACAACGCCCCTCGCAGAACGCATCCGCCTGATGAAGGCCATGCTCGCGAACTTCGAGGCCCTGCACGACGAGATCATCCCGCTCGAAGTGGCCGAACTCGGCGCACCCGTCGGCTTCACGACCAGGACCCACTGCGAGTACCAGTACGTGCGCGTGCGCTCCTACATCGAGGCGGCGGAACGCATGGTCCTCGAGGAAACGCTCCCGAACTCCACCGTCTACCGCGAGCCCGTCGGCGTCGTCGCCTGCGTCACGCCCTGGAACTACCCGCTCGGCCAGGTCGTCCAGAAGGTCGTCCCCGCCATCCTGATGGGCTGCACCGTCGTTCTAAAGCCCAGCCAGCACACGCCGCTCACGGCCTGCCTGCTCGCCAACGCCTTCGACCGCGCGGGCTTCCCCAAGGGGGTCTTCAACATGGTGAGCGGTCGCGGCTCCAGACTCGGCGACCGCCTCGCCTCGCATCCCGACGTCGACATGGTGAGCTTCACGGGCTCCACCACCGTCGGCATCCGCATCGCGCGGCGCGCGCTCGAGAGCGTCAAGCACATCAGCCTCGAGCTCGGCGGCAAGTCCCCCGCCGTGTTCCTGCCCTCCGACGACTACTCGGCCGCCTACCCCAAGATCCTGAGCTCGATCTTCTTCAACGCGGGCCAGACCTGCACGGCTCTCTCGCGCCTCATCGTGCCCCGCCGCGACCTCGCGCGCATCGAGTCCGAATTCTGTGAGCTCGCCGCGAAGCTCGTCGTCGGCGACCCGACCGACCCGAAGACCGACATCGGCCCCGTCTCCTCGAAGGCCCAGTTCGAGAAGATCGCCGAATACGTGCAGGCCGGCATCGACGAAGGCGCACGACTCGTCATGGGCGGCGTCCCCACCGACATGTCCCGCGGCTACTACGTCAGGCCCGTCGTCTTCTCCGACGTGAGAAACGACATGCGCATCGCCCGCGAGGAGATCTTCGGCCCCGTACTCTGCATCATCCCCTACGACACCGTCGAGGAGGCCATCTCAATCGCCAACGACACGCCCTACGGACTCTCGGGCTACGTGCACGCCCCGACGAAGACCGAGGCGGTCGCGGTCGCAAAGCGCATCCACTCGGGCAACGTCTACATCAACGACGCCCCGCGCGACGTCACCGCGCCCTTCGGCGGCTACAAGCAGAGCGGCATCGGACGTGAGGGCGGCCTCGCGGGCCTGCTCGAATTCACGCAGCAGAAGGCCGTCTTCGACCGAACGACATACTGACACCTGCCCAAACTCATCAAAAAAGCCTCCCGAAGTCGGGAGGCTTTTTCATGCCGGGAATGTTCGAAAAGCTGCTCGATCAGTTGGCGCGCGTGAACGTGATGAGCGGGATTTCGTTGAAGGTGCCGCTTCTCACGGGGAAGCCCGCCCAGAAGCCCGCGCCCTGGGAGACGTAGAGCTTCATGCCGCCCACCTCATAAAAGCCCTTGACGAAGCCGTTGTTGGCAAGCGATGCGAGGATCGCGACGGGGCCCGTGTGACCGCCGTGAGTGTGGCCCGAAAGCTGCAGGTCCACCTTCCAGGCAGGGTTCGCAGCCTCGGGAGCCGTGCGGGGCTGATGGTCCATCAGGATGCGGAGGTCGTCGTCGGCAAGATTGGTGAGCGTGCCCGCAAGGTCGTGACGGCCTGCGCCCGTGCGCTCGGCGGCGAGGTCGTCCACGCCCGCCACCGTCACGCGGCGGCCCTTGACGGCGATGGAGACGGCCTCGTTCTCGAGGATCACGACGCCGTGGCGCCTGATGATCTCAAGGAGCTTCTCGCGCTCGGGACGGATGTACTCATGGTTGCCCGTCACGCCGAAGATGCCGTAGGCGGCCTTGAGGCCGGAAAGAGGCGCGAGGTCCGCGTCGCGCTGAAGAACGGCAGCCTCCCTGTCGAGCGGACCGTCGGAGAAGTCGCCCGTGATGAGGACGAGGTCGGGCCTGGCCTCATTGACGGCCTTCACCACGGCTTCGGTGCGGGCGGCGGGGAAGAGGTTCGAGGCGTGCAGGTCCGTGATCTGGGCGACCTTGAAGCCCTCGAGCTCGGGCGGAAGGTTCCTGACGGCCACGGTCATCGGCTCGACCGTGGGCTCGGAGAGCGCGTTCCAGGTCGAGGTGATGCCGAAGAAGATGCCGAAGACGGCCACGAAGCACGTCGAGACGATCGTGAAGAGGTCGCGCTTCTCGACGGGAAGCCCCATCTTCCTGCGCACGAGTCCGCGCACGCCGCCGATCACGTCGCGCGCGAGCGCCAGCAGGAAGAACCAGTAGGCAAAGCTCACGAAGAGCCCCGTGACGGGCAGCGTGTCGACGATGAAGGCGCGCTCGAAGAGGTCCGTCATGTCGAGAAAGGCGAAGTGCGAGGCGCCCGCAAGCGCAAAGAAGGCCGTGACGGCAAGCTTCGAGGTCGTGCCGAGATGGGCGATGCGGATCGTGCGCCAGATGCCGTAGGCGGCCATCAGTGCCGTGACGAGCGCGCAGATGAGATAGACGGTGACGTGCATGGAAATGGAATCGGTCTTGTGGTCTGGTGGTTTGGGAGACTTCTGCGGAAAGCCTGAGGGAGACCCGTCCGAACGTGAAGCGGCAGGCCTTGTACACGGAGGCGCAGGAATACTGGTGCTGCAAGGCGTCGAATTCTTGCGCAATGTCCTCATCTGCGGACGGCTTTGCCTTCCCAAGAGAATGGCTGAGGAAGGAAGACCGGATGCAGCAGGGCTGCAGGTCAGGAAACTAGGCAACCTCGCCGCTGAATCGGGAGGGACTTGTGAAGACCATGGCCGCCTGTTCCTCCTCGAGCCTGCGGCTGTGCTCGCGTTCGAGAAGTTGTTCGCCCCAAAGGCGGCAGAAGGCGAGGAAAGCCTGGAGGTCGGAGGAGCGGTACTTCTGCTTGTGCATGCAGAAGGAGAGCTGCCTTGTGAAGGTCTCGGGACACTTGACACGCCTGAGGTGCGGGCCGAAGAACGGATCGTGGAGGATGCGCTCGGAGATGAAGGTGAGGCCCATGCCGTTGATGATCATGCCGACGATCGCCTCGAAGCTGTTGACGTTCGCGATGATGTTGTGCTCGGAGAGGTGAAGGCCGATCTGGGCGTCGAAGAAGATGCGGGTGCTCGAGCCCTCCTCTCGAAGAATCCAGCGCTCGCGAGAGAGCTGCTCCCAGGTCGCGACGCCCTGTGTGAGACGGTGGCCCTTGGGCGCCACCACGACCATTTCGTCGAAAATCCACGGCTCGGTGATGAGGTGCGGATTTGTGACGGGGCCCTCGACGATCGAGATGTCGGTCGAGAAGTTGAGGAGCGATTCGGCCACCTCGGCGGTGTTGGCGATGCGCATTTCGGGCATCCAGCCCGCGTGCGCCTGAAAGTCGCGCATCAGGTCCGAGAGCATGAAGGAGCCGATCGTGAACGTACAGGCAAGCCTGAGCTGGCCCGTCGTGCGACCTGAAAAGAGCGACTCGATGTCGTCGGTGCGCTCCATGAGCTCGTCGGCGGCGGGCTTGAGGCGTCTGCCTTCGGCCGAAAGAAGGAGTCGGCCGCGGGTGCGCTCGAAGAGCGTGACGCCGAGGCGCCCCTCAAGCTCCGTCAGGGCCTGGCTCACCGCGCTCTTGCTCATCGCAAGATCCTGAGCAGCAACCGACAGGTTCTCGGTGCGGGCGACTGCAAGAAAGACCTGCATCTGGCGAAGCGTAATCTGCATGACTGGATCCTCGTGGGAAGATTGGCTGGAATGACGGTTCGGCTCCCTCGAACGAGAGACCGTCTGAAAGCCGACATTCTCTAACGATGATTATGGCACGCGCGCTCCGTGATCCGAAGCCCCAAGCGGGTAAACCCGCGAGGGAATCACACGCCGGGCTCAGACGACGGGCCTGCGCCTCTCCCTCGAAAGACCGAGCAGAATCCGCATGTCGGAGCTGAGCTTCACGTCGTGCAGGACCGAAGCGTCCCCGCACCAGACGACGTCCTCGGGCGAAAGACGCCAGGCGGCGTGCCTGATGAAGCTCTCTCCGAGCAGCGCGGTCGCCCTCCGAATGCTCATCACGTCGACCAGTCCGATCTCGTAGTCGGGCCAGTTTCGAGGGCCGCCGAGCAGGAGGCCCGGCGTGAAGTGCCGCCTGCAGTACGGCCTGTTGCGCCCGATCTCGCGGTGAACAGCCATGCCCGTAAAGAGGATCGTGTTGTGCGTGCGCTGCCTAGTGGGCTCAATCTCGGCCGAGGTGCGGTAGCGGGCGAAGACGCATCCCGGAAAATCGACTTCCATCGAGGGCGGCACGGGCCAGGCAACCTGTTGGCGGACCTTCTCGGCCGCATAGTCCGAGGACCAGTTGCCGATCGACTCGCGGGCCTCCTTCGGGAGGTTCTTCACGACATTCCAGCGGGCGAGAATGCGGCGGGGCTTCGCGGCGCCTTCATTCGTCTTCATGTTCGTGAACCTCAGGCGCTTCTCCTCCTCGAATTCGGTCCTCAGGGCGTCCGGATCGGTCGCAAAAATCGAAAGCGGCACGACGACGCTCATCACACGCGTCTCCACATTGGCCTCGATCCATTCGGCCGCATCCTCGTAGGAAAAGAGATACTTCGCCTGCTGCGCCGCGTAGTCGAGCCCGGCAACCTCCTCGGCGCAGGCCGAGCGCACGCGGTCCGAAAGAAGAAGCCTCGGCAGGTCGACGCCGGCACCTTGATTGAAGGCGCTGTACGACGCCCAGGGCCCGATCGAGATGAGCTCAGTCATCGGATGCCTGTAGGTGCGAAGCCACTCGGCCGCCTCGACGGGATCCTCCGTCATGATGACGCTCCTTCGCCTCAATTCCGCCTGACGCCTTGCAACGTCCACCGCCAGAAGCACCGTTCCCGGGGCCGTCTCCTTGTCTTCCATGTCCATCGCGCAGTTGCGGGCGCTGCCACGGGCAGGCCCTATCCTTAATATTGAATGTTTTATAGAAGGTACATTCTATTCGAAGAAGCCGAAAAAGGCCTCCCCCTGCGGAAGGCCTGCAAAAAGTCGTGAGGGCGCAGGATGTCCCGGCTTTCGGTAAAGCCGAACGATTGAAGTTAGGTCGGTCGCATTTTCCGAACGATCGGTTCTGAAAAAAACGACGCCTCCGAACGAATTTTCTGTCAAAATAGCCCCGCAAACCAAGGGTAATCCCGCCCTTTACTTGAGAATTCCCATGTTCAAAAAGCTTCACTACAAGGTTCGTGGCCTGCCCACGCCGCTCGCTGGTCTCGCGCTCGGCATTGCGAGTCTGGGCTGGTGCCTCGAGAACGCCCTGCCGCTCGCGGGCTGGGGCCAGACGACGGGTGCCGTGATCGGCCTCGTCATGATCGGCTTTCTGGTGCTTCGCTTCACGGCGCACCACGACACGCTCTGGGCCGACCTGAAGCATCCCGTCGTGGGCAGCATCGTCCCGACGTTCGCGATGTGCCTGATGGTGGTCTCGAAGACCGCGGGCCACTGGATGCCCGAAGCGGGCGTCGTGCTCTGGTGCGCGGCGGTGCTCCTTCATCTGGCGGCGCTCGGCATCTTCGTCGTGAACCGCCTGCAGGAACCTAGGCTCGAACTCATGGTGCCCTCCTGGTTCGTGCCGCCCATCGGCATCGTGGTGGCCGACGTGACCTTCCCCGAGGTGGCCGTGCTGCTTCCCTTCGCGAAGATCCTCTTCTGGATGGGCGCTGCGGCCTATGCCGTGCTCCTGCCGCTGATGATCTACCGCCTCTTCTTCCTCCCCGAAGTCCCCAACGGCGCCAAGCCCACGATCGCGATTCTGGCCGCGCCCGCGAGCCTGCTGCTTGCAGGCTATCTCACGGTCGAGAAGGATCCGTCGCTTCTCCTCGTCGCGCTCCTCTTCGGCATCGCGATCCTCATGACGGTCGTGATCTACTTCGCCTTCTGGCGCCTCCTGAGGCTTCAGTTCTCGCCGGGCTACGCGGCCTTCACCTTCCCGATGGCCATCGGCGCGACGGCACTCTACAAGCTCTCAAACCTCGTGGCGGGCTTCCCCGGCGCCCTTCACTACGCGCACCAGATCCGCTTCCTCGCCCACGTCGAAGTGACGGTCGCCGCCGTGGTGATCCTCTATGTGGCGGCCCTCTACGCGAAGAACCTCCGCGGCATGCTCCCGAAGCTACCCGCCGCAGCCTGAGTCTCCTGGCAGCACGCCCCGCACAAACCTTGAACCAAACGGCGTCCCGCTTCATCCGGCAGGGCGCCGTTTTTCATTGTTCTCTTCATCTCGTCCCGCGCACGACATTCGGGAAACGGCGATGCCGTTTTCATAAAGTCGCGCATGGATGACGACCGCCTCCAAACGCAGGCACCATGGGCGATTCCGCCCGTTTGTTGCGTTTGCGCAACAGTATAGGGGTTATCACCGCATTCCGGCCGGATTCCCTGTCCCGCAGGCCGATGCACTAAATACGAAGGTCATCCGGAAGGGGAGCTTCTTGCGAATCGCCCCCTCTTGTCCTAGTATTCTCCCTAGCCACGCGAAAAGCAGTGACTCCCAAATTTTCCCTTTTATTTGGATGACAAGATTATGTTCAAGAAGTCTCTTATCGCTGTCGCCGTTCTCGGCGCTACCGCTTTCTCCGTTCAGGCCGCTGAAGTCACGATGTACGGCAAGGTTGACCTGGGTCTCCAGTACAAGACCAGTGAAGTCACCGTCGGCGACAAGACCATGGTCGATGAAGACACGTTCTCCATGGAAAACGGTCGCAACTCCGCCTCCCGCTTCGGCATCAAGGGTTCTGAAGACCTCGGCAACGGCATGAAGGTGAGCTTCCAGCTCGAAAACGGCTTCAAGGCCGACTCCGGCGAATTCAAGACCGCAGGCAAGCTCTTTGACCGTCAGGCCACCGTCGCCCTCTCCTCCGACTTCGGTACGCTCACCATGGGCCGCGTCGGCGGCGTTGGTTCCGGCGCCGGCTTCGACCTCGTCTACGGCTACGGCGACGCCTTCGACGGCGGTTCCGGTGACGTTCTCGGCCTCCTCCAGTCCGCCCGCTACGACAACATGGTCACGTACCAGACCCCGAAGTTCGCCGGTCTGCAGGCTACGGTCCAGTACTCCTTCAATGAATCCAGCACCAACACGAACCGTGAAGGCTCCTCCGCCGTCAACCGCTACGCTTCCACGGCTCTTACGGGCAACTTCGGCGCCCTGAACACGGTTCTCGCCTACGAATTCCAGAACTACCAGTCCTTCGGTGTGGGCGCCCGCGGTGAAGACGGCCACATCGTCTACCTCGGCGGCAACTACGACTGCGGCTTCGCCAAGACCTTCGTGATGGGCCAGTACTTCAAGGGCATCCAGGGCAGCGGCGCCAACGCTCTCGCCAGCATGGTCAAGGGTGCCAAGCTCACGACGTTTGACACCGATTTCGACAAGGGCGTCAAGGGCTTCGGCGCTCACCTCGGCACGATCGTTCCGATCAGCAACGGCGACCTGACGGTCGGCGCCTACTATGTCGACGGCACGGCTGAAACGTCCAAGACCGGCGTTGAAGAACGCGACTTCGACTACATGGGTCTCGCCACGAAGTACGAATACCGCCTGAGCAAGCGCACGTCCGTCTACCTCGCCGCCGGCTACTACAAGGCCACGCTCGACGCCACCACCAAGGCTGGCGAAGTCGAAGAAAAGGTCGGTGAAGTCTTCACGGGTCTGACGCACGCTTTCTAATCAGAAACGCGTCACCTGCCGATGAAGCGGTCTTCCGACTGCTGAATCGGACATGAACCGAAGCCCTCCGCGGAACCTTCCGCGGGGGGCTTTCCTTTTCGTGTGCCTCCCCCGCTGCGCCCGCTTCCGTTCCGCAAGAGCCCTCTCCGGCCCCTCCAAACCGCGTCTGCGAGGCACCTCCAGGTTCCGCGGTATTGACGATGGGGAGCCGATCCGTGATAATCATCCGATTGATCAGGAAGGCGGAGACGGCGCCCGCCGCGCCCCCCGAAGGGAAAGCGCAGCACGGAGCCCCGATCCCACGTCCGCCCCTCCAACTATTCGAGAGAGAATTCAAATGGCAGAAGACACCAACTACGTCACCCTTGAAGTGGCCATCGATTCGTCCCTTTATGACAATCTGATTCATGCCGCCGCCAACCGCGGACAGTCCGTGAGCGAGTTCGTCGAGTCCGTGCTCGACCGCGAGGTCGAACAGGCGCTGAGCGAAACGCCGGTCGAGGTCCGCGACCCGCAGGACGAGGAGTAAGCCCCGTAGGGCTCTCCCAACAGACACCAACGACAGGGATTCAGGAAGAAGGAGACAAGGCGATGACGGCCTGTGCACGAAAGAAGGTTTTGCTCATGATTCTCGACGGCTGGGGCATCGGCCGCGGCGACAGGGCCGACGTGATCGGCAGCGTCAGGCCGCAGCGCCTCGGCGAGTTTGCGGCGAAGTATCCGCACGCCGAACTGCGCACCGACGGCGAAAACGTGGGCCTGCCCGACGGCCAGATGGGCAACTCCGAAGTGGGCCACCTCAACATCGGCGCCGGCCGCGTCCTCTACCAGGATCTCGTCAAGATCAACCGCGCGGTCGCCGACGGCTCGATCGGCGACAATCCCGAGGTGAAGGCCCTCATCGACTACTGCCGCGAAAAGGGTTGCGCCCTGCACGTCATGGGCCTTCTCTCCGACGGCGGCGTGCACAGCCTCAACAGCCACATGTACGCGTTCCTGCGCCTTGCGAAGGCCGCGGGCCTCGAAAAGGTCTACGTACACGGCTTCCTTGACGGCCGCGACACCGATCCCAAGAGCGGCGAAGGCTTCGTGAAGGACATGCTCGCCGAAATGGCGAAGCCCGACACTGCGGGCGAACTCGTGAGCCTCGTGGGCCGCTACTGGGCCATGGACCGCGACAAGCGCTGGGAGCGCGTGCGCCGCGCCTACGACCTGCTCGTCAAGGGCGTGGGCAATCCCGTCTCCGACATGCCCGACGCCGTGCGCGTCTCCTACCGCCAGGGCATCACCGACGAGTTCCTCGAGCCGCAGTACCTCACGGACGCTCACGGCGTTGCCGTGGGCCGCATCCGCCCGCACGACGCCGTCGTCTTCGTGAACTTCCGCAACGACCGCGCCAAGGAGCTCACGACCGTACTCACGCAGGAGGCCAGACCCGATTTCGAAATGGAGCCCTTGCCGCTCTACTTCTGCACGATGACGCCCTACGACCCGACCTACAAGGGCCTGCACGTCCTCTTCCCGAAGGAGAACGTCGTCAACACGATCGGCGAATGGGTCTCCGCCCAGGGCCTCAGGCAGCTGCGCATCGCCGAGACCGAAAAGTACGCCCACGTCACGTTCTTCCTCAACGGCGGCCGCGAAGCCCCGTATGAAGGCGAGGACCGCATCCTCGTGCCGAGCCCCTCGGTCGCGACCTACGACCTGCAGCCCCAGATGAGCGCCCCCGAGGTCACCGAAAAGCTCGTCGAGGCCATCGCCACCGAGCAGTACGACTTCATCTGCCTCAACTTCGCCAACGGCGACATGGTGGGCCACACGGGCGTCTACGACGCGATTGAAAAGGCCGTCGTCACCGTCGACGCCTGCGCAGGCGCCGTCATCGACGCCGCGCGCGACCACGGCTACGAGGTCGTTCAGATCGCCGACCACGGCAACGCCGACAACGCCGTCAACGCCGACGGCTCGCCCAACACGGCCCACTCGCTCAACCCGGTCCCCATCCTCGTCGTCTCCGACCGCGTCGAGCGTGTTGAAAACGGCGTCCTCGCCGACGTCGCCCCGACCGTGCTCACGCTCATGGGCCAGCCGATCCCGCCCGAAATGACGGGCCGCGTCCTCGTGACGATGCGCTGATCCCGCACTGGTCCGGTTCAAGATCAAAACAGCGAGCCCCTGCAGCCTGCCTGCCGGGGCTCTTTGCATTCCGGCCTTCCTCGTCCTCAGGAGCCCTGAAGCGTTCGCCTGTATTCGCCGGGCGTCATCCCGAAGACCTGCCTGAAGGCCGAGATGAAGGCCGAGGTGTTCTGGTAGCCCGCCGTGAGCGCCGCCTCCTCAACGCTCGTCTCGCGCGCGAGCTGTCCGAGGGAGACGAGGAGCACGTGCTGCAGGCGCCAGTTGCGGAAGGTGAGTCCCGTCTCGGCCTGCACCTGGCGGCTGAGCGTGCGCACGCTCATGCCCGCGAACGCGGCCCAGTCCTCCATCGTCCACTCAGCCTTCTCAAAGGAGGCGAACTCCATGGCGATCGCCTGAAGGCGCGGGCTTCTCGGGAGTGGCGCAAAGTGCGGCGGCAGGCGCCTTGCGAGCCTCACCTCCTCGATCGTCGCGAGCGCGAGAAGGCGCCTTGAAGCTTCCGGGCGCCTTCTGTCGAGCCCGCGGGCCGCAAAGAGCACCATCTCGACGGCCATGGGATTGAGCATCATGCGCACGACCTCGTCGGGAAAGCCCTCGAGCTGCGAGGGACCGACGTGAAAATAGACCGAGCGGCCGTCGAGCCCAAGCACGCCCGTGTGCGGGACGCCGGGCGGCACCCAGATCGCGCAGAGCGCGGGAATCGACCAGTAGCCGCTCTCGAGCTGCAGGCCCACGAGCCCGCCCACGGAGAGCGCGAGCTGCCCCGTCGGGTGCGTATGGAGCGGAAGCTGCGGCGAATCGGCGCTCACGTCGACATGTTCGTCGACGACGGCGGCGACCGACAGGACGGTCGGATCGTCGGGATTGAAGGCTGCGGGCCACTTGGTGGCGTAGGAACGTGCGGTCATGCCGGATGGAGGGGGTGGCAAGGATCGAAGGGTCGCGATTTTTCAAGGATAGGCGAGAAAAAGGGCCGCGTCTTCCGTCTGCGGGAAAACGCGGCCTCTGCGTGTGCCGCCTCACGTTGTCTGAAGCCGCCCGGAGGCAACGGTGAGCGGCTTCAGACCGTGAGACTACGGTACCTTGTACTCGAAGAGATGGCAGCGGCTGCACATGTTGACCGACTGTTCGTGGCCCTTGTGGCACTCGACGCAGTTGAGGCCGAGGCTGTGGTTCACGTGCGGGTCTGGCGACTGGGCGTTGCCGCGGGCGTGGATCTTTTCGGAGACGGCGTTGAGCGAGACGTGGCAGGCAAGGCACTTCTGCGTGTCGACTTCGGCGCCTTCGGCCGGAGTCTTCACTGCATGGCAGGCGGCGCAGTCGACCGAGCGCGCGGCATGGCGGTCGGCGAGGTGGCCGGGCTGGGCGGCCGTGGCGGCCGCGGCGATCATCGCAAGGGCGCCGGCAAGCGCCAGTTTCTTCATGTCGAACATATTTCCTTTCCTCCCGATCAAGCCTTCTTCGCACGAGCCGCGGCGTGGCGCGCGGCAAGGCGTCCGAACACCATGCAGCCGCCGAGCTGGCTGCCCGAGACGTCGGCCGCATACCAGATGCCGCCCGCTGCGGCGCCCGCAGCGTAGAGCCCCGGAATCGGACGATCCTCGGTGTTGACGACGCGCGCGTTGGCGTCGATCTTCGGGCCGCCGAAGGTGTTGGCGATGCCGCCCACGGCGGGAACGAGATAGAAAGGACCGGTCTTGAGCTCATGCGGATGCTCATTGAGGTACGGCGGCACCAGCTCGGCGGTCTTCCCTTCGCGCACGGCCTTGTTGTACTCGGCAACCGTCTCCATGACGGCCTCGACCGGCAGGCCCGCCTGCTTGACGGCCTCCTCGATCGTCTTGCCCGAGGCCACCTTGAGGCCGAGCTTCTCGAAGCGCGTGAGCGTGTTCGAGAGGATGTTGTTGTTCGCGTCGGCGTCCTGACCGATGAGCAGGTAGCTCATGTTGTTCTTCGTCAAGCTGGCGATGCCCACGGCCTTCTCGATCTGGCCGAGGTGCTCCTGCACGAAGCGCCTGCCGTCCGTGTTGATCTGGATGCCGTAGCCCGCATGCATGAGCGGCGAAGGGTTGCAGTGACCCACGGGCGAAATCGGACCCGCATAGAACTGGTCCATGTTCACCATCCTGGCCATGACCTGTTCGGCCATGCGGATGTTTTCACCGGTCGCCCAGGGCGCGCCGCGCACAACCATGCGGGAGGCCCACGGGCCGATGTACTGGCCGACCATGGCGTTGTTGCCGGCAAAGCCGCCGGTGGCGAGAATCACGCCGCCTTTGGTCATCAGTTCGACGCGGCGGTGCTTTTCAATGCAGGAGACGCCGAGCACGTTGAAGCACTCGTCGGTCACGAGCTCGACCGCCTTCGTGTTGTAGCGAACGGGCACGCCCGCCTTCTCAAGCGCCTCGAGCATCACCTTCACCATGTGGGCGCCGCCCGTGAGGCCGTTGACTGCAGGCACGATGTGGCAGCGCATGCGTTCGGGCGCGTGCTGCTTCCAGATCTTGTACGTCATGCCGTGGTCGCCGAGCCAGTCGACGCTTTCGCCCGCAATCTCGGCATAGGCGCGGATGAGGGCAGGATCGGAACGACCGCCCGAAACCTCCATCATCTCCTTGAAGTAGAGTTCCTTGGAATCGTCGTCGTCCTTGTCCTGATAGCGCGTTTTCGTCGCGGCGATCCAGCCGGAGCTGTAGGCGGACGTGCAGTCGGGACGGCCCATCTTCTCGATGAGAAGAACCTTGGCGCCCTTTTCCTTGGCTTCGAGCGCGGCGCAGAGGCCCGCGAAGCCCGCGCCCACCACGACGACGTCCCACTCCTCGCGGGCGATCTTCGACTTGGGCTCGACTGCGGCGGAGGCCGGGAGCGAGACGCCTGCGGCAACGGCGGCACCCGTGCACATGAGGCCGGTCTTGAGCAGATTGCGGCGTGCAGCTTGCATGATTTCTCTCCTTTTGTCTTGAGCGGCGCCGGACCGGTCACGTCCGACGTCCTTTTCATGCTACGACGGAACACTTCGGCGCACTAACCTCAGGAAGGACATTCGATGCGCTTTTTCGGCCATCGGGCGGCGTCCCGGGCGCCCCTGAAGGAAAACCTCAGGCCTGCTGCCCTGCGCCGGGCGCGGTAATATTGAGAATTCATCCAACCAACCCATCCGCTTCACATTGGAGACCAGCATGGCACTCAACGTCGTCGAGATCTGGCGCGACCTGCACAAGACGCCCGAACTCGGTTTTGAAGAAAACAAGACCTCCGCCTACCTTGCCGAGGCCCTCGAAAAGCTCGGCTTCGCCGTCACGCGCGGCGTCGGGAAGACGGGCGTCATGGGCGTCATCAGGGGCGCCGAGCCCGGCCCCGTCCTGATGCTTCGCGCCGACATGGACGCCCTGCCCTTCAGGAACGATGACGGCTCGATCGAGGCCGTCCACGCCTGCGGCCACGACAGCCACTGCGCGATGGTGCTCGCCGCCGCCTCCGAGCTCGCAGGCCGCGTGCGCCGCGGCACCCTCAAGATCCTCTTCCAGCCGGGCGAGGAGACGCTCCACGGCGCGCTCGAGGTCCTGAAGTCCGGCGCCGTCGACGACGTCGACATCGCCCTGGGCTGCCACGTGCGTCCGATCCAGGACATCCCGACGGGCACCTGCGCCGCCGCCGTTCGCCACACCTCGAGCACCTTCGCCGACATCGTGATCCACGGCCGCACGGCCCACGCCTCGCGCCCGCACCTCGGCGTCAACTGCGCCGAAGTGGCCGCCGCCGTCACGCAGGCCGTCGCCGCCATCAAGGGCGACCCCGCCAAGGTGTGGTCCTGCAAGGTGACGAGCATCCAGGCCTCCGCCGCTGCCGTCAACATCATCCCCGACACCGCAACCCTCAAGCTCGACATCCGCGCCCAGACGAACGAACTCATGGACGAACTCCTCGAGAAGGTCCGCATGGCCGCCGCGGGCACCGCCGCTGCCTACGGCGCAACCGCCGAAGTCATCCTCCCCGGCGTCGTCATCCCGGCCGCCGTCTACGACGAGGACCTCGTCGCCGAACTCGCCGGCACGATCCGCGAGGTCCTCGGCGACGAATGCCTCGCCCGCGACTGCGGCGGTGGCGGCGAGGACTTCCACTTCTTCAAGAAGGAACGCCCGCACATCCGCGCCGCCTACTTCGGCGTGGGCGCAGGCTGCACGCCCGGCCTCCACGCCCGCAACATGACCTTCGACGAAACCCAGCTCGACATGGGCGTCAGGGTCCTCACCGCAGCCGCCCTCAAGCACGTCGGCTGACGCATCACAAAGCCGCATCGCTCCCCTGCGGGGCCCTCCTCCACACGGACGGCCCCGCCTTCATTTCGCAAGCCGCTCCGAAACGCCTGCCGCACGAGCCTCCGTCAAGACACGGGATTCAGAACCCTATTGAGCACGCGCACAGGGCGCAATCACGTGAAATCCAAGTACTTCCGCCCAAGAAGCCTTGACTTTCGTCAAACTCCGTGTTTGAATTTGAGAACATTTGTTGCAGGTCTGCTAGGGTATTTTCTGTCACGCCCCTGCAGACGAATGCGGCGGGCATTGAAGAACACCACTGGAGCAGGAAAATGCCGGAATGCAGAATTGAGGCGCTGGGCCTCGCAAGGCAGCCATTGAACGAGATTGAAGCCATGCTTGCGCTCACGTCCGTCACCTCTACCTCCTCCTCCACATCCTCCTCTACATCCACGCGCGGCTCCCTCTAAGCCCGCGCGTGCGATATCAGGCGCCGTTGCGGCCTCCCCGGCCGTGAACGTCCGCCGCCCCTTCCCCAACACCCCCTTTGACAATCCGACCGGCCGATTTTGCATTTCGGCGCACTGAAGGCTCAAGGCCCCACTGCACCCGAAATCCGTCAAAAGAGCCGGGAAACCCCGCCGGAAGACCGTCCGCACCCATGGACGGGGCCTTTCGCCCCACAGGAAAAACTAGGAGACTCAACATGGATCTCATCAAGAACTGGAAGCTTCATCTGCTGGCCCTCATCGTCGTGATCGTGGCCGAATCGATCGGCATGCACCGCTTCGGCCTCGTCGTGCTGCTGCCGCTGCTCTACGCGCTGGTGCTGGGCGGCATCCTCTCCTTCCCGAAGTTCGGGATCCTGAAGTTCTCCGAAATGGACCGCGCCGCGAAGTTCATGCCGATCGCCATGCTGGTCCTCCTGACGAAGATCGGCCTGGGCATCGGGCCGAACCTCGAGATGCTCCTCAATTCCGGCTGGGCCCTGATCATGCAGGAGTTCGGCCACTTCTTCGGCACGCTGATCTTCGGCTTGCCCGTCGCGTTGCTCCTCGGCATGAAACGCGAGGCCATCGGCGCGTGCTACTCGATCGACCGCGAGCCCAACGTCGCCATCATCGGCGAGAAGTACGGCCTTGACAGCCCCGAGGGCCGCGGCGTGATGGGCATGTACATCTGCGGCACCGTCTTCGGCGCGCTCTGGATCTCGATCCTCGCGGGCGTGGTCGCGGGCCTCGACATCTTCCATCCGCACTCCCTCGCCATGGGCGCGGGCATCGGCTCGGCCTCGATGATGGCCGCCGGCACGGGCTCGATCATCGCCGCCTACCCCGAAGCCGCCGAAACCGTCGGCGCCTACGCGGCCGCCGCCAACCTTATGACCTCGGTGCTCGGCATCTACTTCGCGCTCTTCATCTCGCTGCCCGTCACGGTCAAGATCTACGAACTCGTAACCGGCGACAAGCGCGCCGCCTGAGAGACCTGAACACACCGCACCGCCCCCCCCGTCACAAGGAAAGTACATCATGAACGCCATTGCCGCCCATCTTGAAAAGCTCAAGGACTACATCTTCATCCTGCTCGTCACCGGCCTCTACACCGTCGTCGCCAACACCTTCGGCTACAACGGCGACCTCGCCCAAGGCGCCGTGGGCATCCTCGTCATCGTCGCGATCGCCTTCTTCGGCGTCGTGATCCAGATGCTGCCCGGCTTCAACAAGCTCCCCGTCGTCTTCTGGGTCTCGCTCACCGCCGTCATCGTCTCGATCCCGAGCTTCCCCGGCGGCGTGTGGATCGTCGAGCAGACCAAGCACATCAACTTCCTCGCCACGACGACCCCGATCCTCGCCTACGGCGGCCTGTGCCTGGGCAAGGACCTCGAGGCCTTCAAGCGACTCTCCTGGCGCATCGTCCCCGTCGCCATGGCCGTCGCCTCGGGCAGCTTCCTCTGCGCCACCGCGCTCGCCGAGCTGATGCTGCACCTCGAGGGCATCTTCTGATCCTCGTTCCGACAATCGTTCTACAATGGACCGAATGCCCGCCGCCCCTGCGGGGGCGGGCGCACCCGGTCCCGTCAATCACCAGATATAGAAAGGAGCGGACCGCAGGCGCCGCCATCAGGCGCCGGAAACGGTCCCCTGTACAGATCATGGACAAAGCCGCCATCAAGCAGAAAGTCTGCGAAGCCATCGCCGCGCACCGCGCCGACATCGAGGCGATTTCCGAAGCCATCCTCGCCGAGCCCGAACTCGGCTTCAAGGAGGTGAAGACCTCCCGCAAGGTGCAGGAGGCGCTCGAGAGGCTCGGCATCGAATTCACGGCCGGCCACGGCATCACGGGCGTCAAGGCCCGCATGAAGGGCAGGAACTCGAAGCGCACCGTCGCGATGCTCGCCGAGCTCGACGCCATCGTCTGCCGCAACCACAGGAACGCCGATCCCGTCACGGGCGCCGCCCACTGCTGCGGCCACAACATCCAGATCGCCAACATGATCGCCGTGGCCTGCGGCCTGCGCGACGTCATGTCCGAACTCGACGGCGACGTCGTCCTCTTCGCGGTCCCCGCCGAAGAGTACGTCGAGATCGACTGGCGCAACGCCCAGCGCGACGAGGGTCGTCTCAAGTACCTCGGCGGCAAGCAGCAGCTCATCGCCGAAGGCGCCTTCGAGGACATCGACATGGCCATGCAGATGCACGTGGCCTCGGGCGACGAATTCAATCTCGGCGCCTCGAGCAACGGCTTCATCGGCAAGCTCATCGAATACCACGGCCGTCCCGCTCACGCCGCCTTTGCACCTGAAGAAGGCATCAACGCCCTCAACGCCGCCATGATGGGCGTCATGGGCGTCAACGCCATCCGCGAAACCTTCCGCGACCAGGACCACGTGCGCTTCCACCCGATCATCAACGCGGGCGGCGACCTCGTCAACGTGATCCCCGACTACGTCAAGATGGAAAGCTACGTGCGCGCCTCCAACATCGACGCCATGGCCCGCTACAACAAGGCCGTCGACCGCGCCCTCCGGGCGGGCGGCGACGCCATCGGCGCGAAGTGCGAGATCAGGAACCTGCCGGGCTACCTCCCGCTCGCCCCCGACGACGCCTTCCGCGAAGTCCTGCGTGACAACGCCGTCGAACTCTTCGGCAAGGAGAAGGTCACGCTCGGCGAACACAGCTCGGGCTCGACCGACATGGGCGACGTCTCGCTCCTCATGCCCGTCATCCACCCCTGGGTCGGCTGCGTCGACGGCGTTCTCCACGGCGCCGACTACGAGCTTCGCGACCGCGAGGCCGCCTTCACCCGCATCCCGCAGGCCTTGGCCCTCACGATCGTCGACCTGCTCGCAGACGGCGCGCAGAAGGCCGACGAAATCTGCACGGCCTTCAAGCCCCGGCTTGACCGAGAGTCCTACGTGGCCTTCATGGACGACATCAGATAAGGCCTCATCCACACATTGATTTCCTGTCCCATGCGGTCCGGCAAAGGCCGCAGGGGTTTCGGGACGGCGTTGCAGCAGAGCGCCGTCCCCTTTTTTTATTCCTCCGCCGTGCCCCGTCCATGGAAAAGGCGGGAGCATCCGCATCGGAATGCTCCCGCCTTCATGCCCTTCAGTCAGACGGGAAGCCCTTCAGGCTCCCGCAGGGCGAGCCTGCTAGAAGACGTGTCGGACGCCGACGTTGCAGCGCCAGTCTTCGACCACCTTGCCCGCATTGATGCGTTCAAGGTCGACATAAACGTGGGGACGGGCGTCAGGCTGAAGTTCGCGCCGAGGCCGAACTCATACCAGGTGCCGCCAAGATCGTCCTCGACGACGCGGGATTTGCCCGCATAGTCGAGCCTGGAGCTCATCTCGCCCTTGAAGTCGTGGAGCACGGAGGCTCGTGCGTAGACCGTCCCGCGGTCATTCGGGAAGTTGAAGCCCGCGCGGACGCCGAGACGACCGATCAGGGACTCGAAGTCGTCCTGGGAGACGGAGACGCCGATTTCAGTGACGAAGTCGTCGCCGATCACCTGACCCTAGGTCACCTCTGCCTGCGGTTCAACGAAGAGCTCGTCGGTGAGCTTGAAGTGCCAGCCGTATTCGGCCGGCTCGCGTTTCGAGCCGACGGCCTCCTTTACGTTGCGTCCAGACAGCCCAAAATCCACCAAAAACCTGAATCTACGCACTCGAAAACCCAAGGACATTCAGTTTTTCTTAATGCTCATGCAGAACTTTGCGGCGCCTTCGGTTTTCGACTTGACGCACGTCAAGGTTTCGGAGACCCCCGCGCCTAGACTGAAATCATCGCGGGGCGCAAGGAATGCGTCTGGCGTAGAAAACAATTTCAAAAGGAGAACACATCATGTTGACGAAGAAGGCACTCGGCCTGATGATCGGCGCGCTTCTGAGCGGCGCCCTCATCGGCGGCGAAGCGGCGGCGGGCCAGACGCTCGCGGACTTTCACTCGAAGATGGGCGGCTGCGCCTCGTGCCACGGCACGAACGCCGTGACGGCGGCGTCCGTCCCCGACGACGAGCGTGCGCTCAACGCGCAGTGCCAAACCTGCCACGGGTCCTATAAGGACATCAGGAAGACGGGCACGGAGATCGATCCGCACCACTCGCATCTCGGCGACATCAACTGCACGAGCTGCCACACCGCGCACGCCCGTCCGAAGCTCGTCTGCAACGACTGCCACACCTTCCCGAACAAGATGCCGTTCGCCGATGCGCCCAAAGCCGCACCGAAGGTCTCCCCCGACGAAGCGGCCATCGAGGCGGCAATCAAGGCCGAGCCGCGCGAATCCTATGACGTCGTGGTGATCGGCGCGGGCAGCGCGGGCTTCAACGCAGCGATCGCCGCCAGGCGTGCCGGCGCCTCCGTTCTCCTTCTCGAAAAGCACAGCTTCTCGGGCGGCAACTCCATGCTCGCCGCGGGCGGCTACAACGCCGTCGGGACGAAGCAGCAGAAGGCCAAGGGCATCAACGACACAGTCGAGGCCTATGTCGAGGACACGCTCAAGGGCGGCCGCGGCAAGAACGACCGCGCTCTCGTTGAAATCCTCGCCAAGGAAAGCGCCGCAGGCGTCGAATGGCTCGAAGGCATGGGCGCGGACCTCTCCGAAGTGAAGCGCTCGGGCGGCGCCCGCGTCGACCGCACGCATCGTCCGACGGGCGGCGAGACGGTCGGTCCGCACATCGTCAAGACTCTGCGCGCTCAGGCCGAGAAGGACGGCGTGCCCGCACGCCTCAACTCGCGCGCCGTCAGGCTCATTGTTGACGCAAACCACACCGTCAGGGGCGTCGTGGTCGAAGGCAAGCACAGCGGCCTCTACCGCGTCAACGCCAAAGCGGTCGTGCTCGCTGCTGGCGGCTACGGCCAGAACAAGGAGATGGTGGCCTTCTATCGTCCGACCTTCAAGGGCATGACGAGCTCGAACAACGTCACGAGCACCGGCGACGGCGTGCGCATGGCACTTGAAGCCGGCGCGAGCATGACCGACATCGACTGGATCCAGGCCCACCCGACCGTCGGCAAGGGAAGCCGCATTCTCATCAGTGAAACGGTCCGCGGCGTCGGCGCCGTCATGGTCAACGAAACGGGCGCGCGCTTCGTCAACGAACTCACGACCCGCGACCGCGCTTCCGACGCGATCCTCAAGCAGCCCGGCCGCCACGCCTGGCTCGTCTTCGACGCCGATCTCTACGCCAAGGCCAAGATGGTCCGCGGCTACGACCACCTCGGCATGCTGAAGAAGGCCGACACGATCGAAGGGCTTGCCGAGGCTGCCGGCATGGATCCGAAGGTCCTTGAAAAGACGCTCGCCGACTACAACGCGTACCGCGCCAAGGGCCATGACGACGCGTTCGGGCGTCCCGACATGCCGCTCGCCGTCGCGAAGGCGCCCTTCTACGCCGTCGAAGTTGCGCCCGGCATCCATCACACGATGGGCGGCGTGGCCGTCACGACCGAAAGCGAGGTCCTCGACATCCAGTCCCGTCCGATGCCCGGCCTCTATGCCGCAGGTGAAGTGACGGGCGGCGTGCACGGCTTCAACCGCCTCGGCGGCAACGCCGTCGCCGACACCGTGGTCTTCGGCCGCCGTGCAGGCGAACACGCTGCGAAGTACGCGCTCGAACAGAAGTGAGCGCAGCCGCCTCAACATAAAAGTTCCTGCAGGCGTCTGAGGGAGACGCCCGCAGGATGAAAATGAAGGCGCCGTCTGCGGCTTGTGCGTCCGCAGACGGCGCCTTCGTCGTCACCAAAGATAAAAAGAACCCCGGACCAAGAGCGGACCGGGGCAGCAAAGCCGGCTGCAGACCGGGGCAACCGGCACAGGGAACGATTTTCAGAATGGGTTTCGAGGCCTGTGCGCGCCCAAGCGATTGGAGGCGTACCCGAAGGCGCGCGCAGGCTTCGAGATGATCATCCGCAGAGAGGCACGGAGATCCGGAGGCCGGCGACGGGGACTGCCCGTCGCCTGACCGCTCAGCGGGACGAGAAGGAAGAGAGGCCTTCGGCCGAGAGCAGTGACTGAGGCACGCAGCGTTTCTAGATAACGGGAAGCAGAGCGGCAACAAGGACGCCGAAGGCGGCCAGAATCATGGACAACATGGAAATTCGGAGTGCTTTTGCACGAGGTTGCAGGATGGAACGCGTCCGCGCGCCTGGGCGGGCTCGAGGACGAAGGCGTCATCAGCAGGCGCGAGGGCTCGGACACGTACGTGAGGACGTACAAGAGCACCGGCAACAGGAATCCCTTCCACATCATTTCGGGGCTTGACGGCAGGCCGCGCGGCACGCGCAAGGAGCTCGTCTCGATCTCGACCGTCGCCGCGCCCGACTTCGTGGCCGATGCCCTGGGTTTGCCGAGAAAGGCGCCCGTCATCCTCATGGAGCGCTTTGCGGGCCTCACGCCCGAGCGCTTCACGAAGGGATTTCTTGAGGACGACACGCTCTACAAGTTCTACGACCGCGAGTTCGGCATTGTCATCATCCGCCAGAAATGCAAGGTCCGCTTCGAGCGCGTGGCGGCGGATGCGGCCCGCAGCCTCGACCTGCCCGAGGGGCTCGAGATGCTGCGCACGGACCGCGTCTCCTACGACATCACGAAGGAACCCGTCGAGTACTGCATCAACCGCGGCCGCGTCGAGCGCACGCTCGTCTCCTTCGACGTCGTGATCTAGCAGCGGGAGCCGACGGCGCCCCCGCTCAAGGGAAAACCCGATTCTCGTATCGCTTCCGTTGGCGTAAAATGCGCGCCTTTCCCAAGGCATCAGGACAGAACCTCACCGATCGGGTTTTCTTGCAATGGACTGGCTGGCTCATCTGCTCACGGACGTCTCCTCCGTCCCTCACATCATTCTCGTTTACTCGCTTGTGATCGCCGTAGGCGCGCTGCTCGGGCGCATCCGGCTCTTCGGCGTCTCACTTGGCGTCACCTTCGTGCTCTTCGCGGCCATTGCCGCGGGGCACTTCGGCTTCACCGTGAATCCCGCCGTGCTCTACTTCCTGCGCGACTTCGGGCTCACCGTCTTCATCTACTTCATCGGCCTTCAGGTGGGCCCCTCGTTCTTTTCGTCCTTCAAGAGCGGCGGCATGGTACTCAACCTCCTCACCGTCCTGCAGGTGCTCCTTGGCGTCGCCGTGACGATCGCGCTCTACATCCTCTTCAGGGACACGCTGTCGTTGCCGCAGATGCTCGGCGTCCACTATGGCGCCGTCACGAACACGCCCGGTCTCGGCGCCACTCAGGAAACGCTCGAGCTCTTCAAGTACACGGGTGAGAACATCGCCGTCGCCTACGCATGCGCCTATCCGCTCGGCGTCATCGGCACGATCGGCTCCGCGATCCTCATCCGCTTTATCTTCCGGATCAAGCTTGCCGAAGAGGACAAGGCGTGGGACGCCGAAGAGCGGGCCCACCATCAGGAACCCGTCTTCTTCCACGTCGAGGTCAGCAACCGGGCGCTCGAAGGCCGCACGATCGAACAGGTGAGGAACTTCATCAGCCGCGGCTTCATCGCCTCCCGAATCCTCTCGGGCAGCAGCATCTCGAGTCCCAACGGCTCGACCGTCCTGCACATGGACGACTGCCTGCGCATCGTGAGCCAGCCCGACGTCAAGGAGGCGATCGTCGCCTTCTTCGGACGCGAGCGCACCGACATCGACCTCGCCGAGGAGAAGTCTCCGCTCGTCGTGCGCACGCTCATGGTCACGCGCGAATCCGTCAACGGCATGCGCATCGAGGATCTCGCACTCAACCGTCTGGACGGCGTCAACATTACGCGCGTCTTCCGCGCAGGCATGACGCTCTTTCCGTCCGCGAAGCTCCACCTTCAGGTGGGCGACCAGGTCTACTGCGTGGGTCCCGAGACGGCCGTCGCGCGCATGGAGGCCAAGCTTGGCAACCAAGTGAAGAAGCTCGACCATCCGAACATCATCACGATCTTCATCGGGCTTCTGCTTGGCGTCATCGTCGGCAGCGTGCCGTTTGCCGTGCCCGGCCTGCCCGTCCCGCTCAAGCTCGGCCTCGCGGGCGGTCCGCTCATCGTCGCCATCCTGCTCGGCCGCTTCGGTCCGACCATGCGGCTCGTCACCTTCACGACGCCGTCAGCCAACATGATGATGCGCGAGACCGGCATCTGTCTCTTCCTCGCCTCCGTGGGCCTTGCCGCAGGCGACGGCTTCGTCGCCGCCATGACCGACGGCAACGGGCCGCTGTACATGGCGCTCGGCGTCCTCATCACCGTAATCCCGCTTCTCATCGTGGGCGTGATCGCAAGGCGCTTCCTGCACATCAACTACCACAGCATCGTGGGCCTGATGGCGGGCGCCACCACCGATCCTCCCGCCCTCGCCTACGCGGGCACGCTCTCCGAGCGCAACTCCTCGGCCGTTGCCTACTCGACCGTCTACCCGCTCGCCATGTTCCTGAGGATCCTGATGGGGCAGCTCATCCTCGTCATCCTCTGGCCGTTCCTCTGAAAGAGGCGAAGGTCACACTGAAAGCCAGTCGCAGACAAACCGAAGGCCGCCGCCGGAAGCGCTCCGACGGCGGCCTTTCAGGTGTACGATGAATGCCTGCGGCACGTCCGCACCCGACGTCTTCATCCCGAACCGACAGCAGCCCATGAGAATCACGCTCCGACAGCTCTCCGTCTTCCGAAGTCTTTACGAGACGCACCGCGTCTCGGCCTCCGCCGCACGCCTGCACCTGTCGCCATCGGCCGTGAGCGTCGCTCAAGGAGCTCGAGAGCGCTCTTGGAGCCCGCCTCTTCGTTCGCGAGAGCAAGGGCCTCACGCCCACGCCCGCCGCACTCACGCTCCTGCCCTACGCCACGCTTCTCGTCGACAAGGCCGACGAGGTGGAGGCGCTCTTTGCAGAAGCTGGCGAAGGCCGTGCGGGCACGCTAGCCGTCGGCGCCAACAGGCGCTTCGGCATCTACGTGCTCTCGAGACGCCTGATGCACATGAAGCGCAGGATGCCCGCCATCGAGACAAGCCTCATGATCGAGGACAACGACGTCGTCGAGGACGCGGTCGCTGGCCACCTGATCGACGTCGGCTTCATCAGCGGACGCCCCACGAATCCCGACCTCGACGGCTTTCCGTGCTTCGAGGACCGCTTCGCCTTCGTGGTCGGCCTCGGCAGTCCGCTGATGTCCGCCTACGTCACCGCCCGCGAACTTTCCGACGCCACCTGGGTGCTCGAGCGCGAGCAGCGCACGCAGCGCGACGTCCTCGCGCACCTCGAGGCCAGAGGCATCCGCATCCGCCACTCCGTCACGATGGACACCATGGGCGCCGTTAAGCGCGCGGCGGGCACGGGACTCGGCGTCGCACTCCTTCCCTACCTTTCGGTGCGCGAGGAGATCCTCAGGGGAGACCTCGTCGAAATCATGAAGCCCGCCTCCACCGAGCTTGCGGACAGCCAAAAGATCTGGGCCGTCTGGCGCAGGGACGCCGAAGGCGCGCTTCGCAGCACCTTTTTCCAGGCCTGCAGCATCGAACCGATCGCCTGACGGCAGGCCGGGAAGGACACGGACAAAAACGGCCGCCCGGAAGATCCGAAGCGGCCGTTTTCCTCGAGCTGAAATGCGATCCCCGAGCGTCAGGGTTCGTCAGTGCCCGTCGTGCTGGTGTGCCTTGCGCGTCAGCAGGTCGATCCAGCACATCACGAGAGCTGAGAGAACGAAGGTCAAATGGACGATCACGTACCAGAGCAGCTTGTCGTTCTCGATCGTGCTGATGTTCATGAAGATCCTCAGAAGGTGGATCGAGGAGATCGCCACGATGCTCGCCGCCACCTTGTTCTTGAGGCTGCCTGCGTCCATCTTGCCGAGCCAGCCGAGGCGCTCCGAATCCTTTTCGTCAAGGTCGAGCCTGGAGACGAAGTTCTCGTAGGAAGAGTACATGACCATCACGATCAGGCCGCCCACAAGGCCCATGTCGACCATCGAGAGAAGCGAGAGGATGAGATCGGACTCAGAGAGCTCGAAGACGTGCGGCAGCACGTGCCAGACCTCCTGAAAGAACTTGAGCGCAAGTGCCAGAAGCGCAAGCGAAAGGCCGAGAAAGAGCGGCGCAAGAATCCAGCGCGCGCTGTAAAAGAGTTTTTCGAAAAGCGATTCCATGGGTCGTCCCGTATGAACGAAGTCTGAAAAAAGCTATCGACATACATGAGCCGATAGCACGAGGTCCGCTGATTTTACAACATGCAGCCTTCTTCGTGCGTCCCTTCCGAATGACTGCATGCCGAAGAGGCAACGGAGGATGGCGTCTGTGCAGTCGTCCACTGCTCCCGGAGCAGGGACCTCTGAAGCACGCCTACGCCGGCAAGGATCTGCGCATGGCCATTGATCTGGGACTCGGGGCGCTCACCTATGCGACTGAGGACGGGACAATTGCCAAAGTGCAGATTGCGCCAAGCGCGGACACGGATCACCGTGCCGTGCGCAAGCTTCAGCGTGCGATGGAGCGCAGCCGCCAAGCGACGAATCCCGACAACTACGAAACGGTTGAGGTGGTTCGTCACGGCAAGAAGCACAAGTCTCTGAAGGTGAAGTCCGGAAGGCTTCAGTGGCGTTTCTCGAAACGCTACGAAAAGCTCCGGTCGGAACTTGCGGAGATGCTTCGTCTTTCCGCCGCCACGCGAAAGCGCGAGCACGGTGAAGTCTGCAACTGGCTTCTCGGCCATGCAGGCCACATCATTGTGGAGGACAACAGTTATAAGGCGTTCCAGAGGGGACGGTTCGGCAAGACCATCGGGCGACATGCGCCGGCAGCGTTATACGCACAACTGACGAACAAGGCTGAAAGCGCCGGTTTGTTGGTGGAAGTCGTATCGCCAAAGAAGCTCAAGCCCTCTCAGCACAATCTGCTGACGGACACGTTTGTCAAGCACGAACTTTGGGAGCGCCGCGTACGATTGGGCAACGATGACGACGATCGCTGGATCGACCGCGATGCGGCGGCTTGTCTGAATCTGTTGTACGCAGATCTTGAAAAACAAACCTACGCCCCGGAACGGATCCGTGAGGCCGTTCTAGCCGGAGTAACAGCCTGGCTTGACGCCGGTGTCGTAGTCATTCAAGCCCGAGAAGGGATCACCGAGCGCGAGTTCGGGAGGTTCCGACGGCGGGGGATTCCGTCCTCCACCGTACAAGGGCTGCGTCAGCAAGGATTTCGTGGTCGGAGTGACAGCAAGTCGGGGGCAACCCCGAGGCGAAAAGCCTCGACTGTATCGAAACCCTCCCACTTCAGTGGAGAGGTTGTTTAGGCTCAACGTCCGTCAGGTCTGAGAGGTCAAGCGTCGTCGAGGTCGCATCGCCCATCGATTTCTCCGTTCGTGTTCGTCTGCGCCCGCCGAACGCATGTCGTTCGGCGGGGCGTCCATCGCCATGTGTCTGAGGTTGTCAGCCTTGGTCGGAAAGGAGCTTGAGGAGCTCCTCCTTCGAGAGACGGCTCGACATGTCGGCGCCCTCAAGAAGCGCATCGGCGAGCGAGCGCTTCGTATCGTGCAGGCGAAGGATCGCCACCTGGGGTTGGCTCGTCGGCCGCGAACTCGCCGCCGCATAAGGCTTGCGCCGACATCTGAAGACTCCTCCGCGGCCTTTCGTTCGCACGTTAGCTCTGCAGACGGAAGGCCGCTTCGTTTCCAAGCTTGCGCAACCCAGACCCGAACACCACCTGAATGCCGACTTGGAACAAACAGAAGCAACTGAACGGCTCCAAAGCCAACCACCCATGCAGACCCATGTTATATTGGAATTTAGTCCAACTCCTTTGCAAAACACGTCTAAGATGGAACTGATTCCAAGAAAAGACTATCTGCGCCAGCTGCGCACATTTCGAGACACCCAGCTCATCAAAGTCATCACGGGCGTCCGTCGATGCGGAAAGACCACCTTGATGACGCTCTTCATCAATGAGCTGAAGGCAGGTGGCATTGAAGACGAGCGGATCGTTCGCATCAACTTCGAAGACTATGACGCCATTGAGCTGACCGACCCGAAAGCCCTGCATGCCTATCTGAAGTCGAAGCTACAGCCCGGAAAGAGCGTCTATTTCTTTCTCGACGAAATCCAAAACGTTTCGGATTTCCAGCGCGTCATCGACAGCCTCTACATTCGCGACAATGTCGACATCTATTTGACGGGATCAAACGGCACGATGCTGTCCTCAGACCTCGCCACACTGTTGAGCGGGAGGTATGTCGAAATCAAGATGCTCCCGATGTCCTTCGGCGAGTTTGTTGAAGGCACTCACGCCAATGGTTCGCTCAGTAAAAGCTATCGCCGATATCTGGAAGTCGGCTCCTTCCCTTATGCGCTCTCTCTTCCCAATGCCGAGGCGGTGCGCACTTATTATGAGGGAGTCTTCAGCACAATCCTGCTCAAGGATTTGGCGCTGCGGCTGAAGCTCTCGGACACGTCGCTCCTTCTGAGCATTTGTCGCTTTCTCTTTGAGAATATTGGGAGCCTTGTTGCACCCAAACGAATTGCGGACTACCTGAATGCACAGGGTCGAAAGTGCGACGTCAAAACCGTCGACAAGTACCTCAATGCGTTGATGGACTGCTTTGTACTCTATGAAGCGAGACGCTTCGACATTCACGGTAAGGCTGAGCTGGCCCGTTTGGAGAAATACTATCTGGTTGACCTTGGGCTTCGCCGAACGGTGCTCGGCAACAAGGCGATGGATGTTGGGCACACGCTGGAAAATGTGGTCTATCTCGAATTGCTGCGCCGCGGATTTGAAGTCTACGTCGGGCGCGTCGATCAGACGGAAGTGGACTTCGTTGCCAAATCGGCTGACGGCTACCAATACATCCAAGTGTCGGCAACCGTGCGGGATCCCGACACCCTTGCACGGGAATTGAGGCCCTTGCAGAATATCAAGGACCATTATCCGAAACTCCTGCTCACCCTCGACGACGACCCGGACATGGATCACGACGGCATCCGGCAGTGCAATGCGTTGGAATGGTTGCTGACGCGAAAGCCGTGAGGCTCTTCTCGCCGCCGGCGACGGCACCTGGCCTGCATGGCTCCCATTGCGCGATATTCGAGACAATGGATGCAGGTACCGTCATCCTTCGATCCATCGCCTCGGGCAGCCGCCCTGAGGTTCTTCATGAAAATTCGTCAAATCAAGGCGTTTCTGGCCATCGTGTCCACGGGCGGCGTGCGCCCGGCGGCCAAGAAGCTCTGTCTCACGCCGTCGACGGTCGCCAAATCCATCGGCCAGCTCGAGTCGGATCTCGGCGCACCGCTCTTTGAGCGCAGCGCTCTGAACCTGAGGCTCAATGCCGCCGACCCGCCGTCAAGCTCGTCTTCACGAGCGGCTTTTTCTCAGACTGCAGAACTTTCCGCGCTCGTCGAGGAGCCGCTCTTTGAGGTCGACCACGGCATCGTCGCGGCCCCCGGCCATCCGGTGCTCGCGCCCGATGCGGATCTCAAAACGGTGTTCGCTCAAAGCGAGTGGCTCACCACCGTGCAGGACGAAGGCTTTCTTCTCGAAAAGCTCGGCGGTCTCGGCATTTCACCCGAGCGAGTGACGCTCTGCGACTTCTTCGGCATCGATGCGCTCAAGGGACGCAATGACGCTTTGACCCTCTCTCCCTTGAGCGTCATTGAGGACAGCCTCTACGCAGGCCGCCTCGACGCACTTCACCCTGCGCTCTTTCCGCTTTCTCCCCTCACCGTCTCCTTCTTTCACCGAAAGGCGGTTGAGCCCTCGCCGCCCGCCGACTTCATGCGCTACGCGCTTCGCCTGGCCTTCGCGCAATGGATGGCCGCCAAGCCGCGCCGCTTCATTCGAGCGCGTTGGAGACCAACACGTTCACTTATGTTTCTTGGAATCAATTCCACCTTTGAAACCATCTTCAAAAGAAACGGGAATAAATTCCAACTAACATGAGGCCACCTTGTTCTTGAGGCTGCCCGCGTCCATCTTGCCGAGCCAGCCGAGACGCTCCGAATCCTTCTCGTCAAGGTCAAGCCTCGAAACGAAGTTCTCGTAGGACGAGAACATGACCATCACGATCAGGCCGCCCACCAGGCCCATGTCGACCATCGAAAGAAGCGAGAGGATGAGGTCGGACTCCGAGAGCTCGAAGACGTGCGGCAGCACGTGCCAGACCTCATGGAAGAACTTGAGCGCCAGCGCCAGAAGCGCAAGCGACAGGCCGAGAAAGAACGGCGCAAGAATCCAGCGCGCTGTAGAAGAGTTTTTCGAAGAACGATTCCATGGGCGTCCCGTATGAGCGAAGTCTGAAAAAACTATCGACACACACAAGCCGATAGCACGAGGGCCACAGATTCTACAACATGCAGGCTTCTTCGTGCGTCCATCCCGGATGACGGTATTCCCGCTTTTTCTTCAGCGGTTTCCTGAGGTACGCATGCTGCCTGCTGCAGACGCCCGGGAACAGGCCCGAGCATCGCATTGCAGAGCGCGTTCGAACTCAAACGCCTCGTCAAGCAAACGATTCTGCAGATCGTTCACACGAAGCGGGAGCCGACAATGCAAGAAGGGCAGGAGACGCCCATAAGGTCACACATCCGCTCACGCTCAAGCACTCTGCATCAAGAAAAACCAAGAATTCATCGCACACGCGAAACCCGTTGGAGCTCACGAGATTCACTGCCGTACGCACAAAAAGAACGGACGAAACCGCACGCATTTCGCCTCATCTTGCCTTCCCGCCCCCGCCTCCTACAAAACGACTCGTTCAGTGCTCGATCAATTCAGTTCCCGTCAGGAGGTCGCATTTCCAGAACCGGGCATACAGTGAAAAGTGCAACAAGAATTGTCCGCCCGCCTTCGGACGCCTTGAACGGATTCCCCGCGCATTCCCCATCCATGTGGCACACATGGGTGGGGTCAAGCGGGGCTGACGAAGTCAGTCCATCTCAAGTTATTCAAGATGATCCAGTGGATAAGTTCTTAAATCCCTTCTTGCAC
>OJOB01000155.1_pt1 | contig 38238 bp, 40 predicted proteins | sample 1598211 | NCBI WGS metagenome assembly OJOB01 (sample SAMN03922461, study PRJEB24848) | human gut metagenome | isolation source: stool sample | host: Homo sapiens | place: Germany | collected 2009-11 | reverse complement strand
ACATTTTGGGGCTGTTGTGTTCGTGTTTTTTATATGAATACTTCTTTTTTGTCCCTTATTTTCCTTTGTATATGAACTATTGCAGGGGATAAACATTATTTTATAAATAATTATTTACTCCCCTATATTTTAATTTATTGTTCTATAAACCAACGCTTTACTTATTCTTACCCCCTTTGCCCCATAAAACTCGTTTTACCCGGCACCTGCAAGTTTTGAACTCTCCGCACCTGAAACACGCCCCAAATTGTCCTGTTTAAGTTGCACGATTGTTTGCTTAAGTACACCTATTTCCTCTGCCATCTCTCGGATAGTGGCATCTTTATCTGCTATAATTGCTAATAATTTGTCTTCTATTCCCGTACTTTCTTTTTGTGGCAGGGTAGTTTTATTATTAAAAGTGGCAGTTTGTATATTAATCATCTCTCCCCTACCAGTCAAAAGCCATTCTGATGATATGTTTTCGCATTTTGCAAAAAGAAGATCGTAATCAAGTGTATCCCGCGACAGCCACGAGCTTATAGTTGAGGGAGCAACCCCTATTAACTTTGCAAAAACAGAGGGCTTCCCGTCACTGTAATGCTTTATAATAGCCTCTAATCTTTCTTTTTTATTCATTGTTTTTTATGTTTTGCGAAATAATTTCGCGAATTGTTTTGCAATTTGCGAAAGATGATTTATATTTGCCACGTGTTCAAAGTGTGAACACCGCCCCAAAGCTACAAAAAAGGCTTGAGGTGACAATGAGAAATATAAAAAGAAGAAAATGGAAGCAAAATTTAAAAAGGGACAAAGTGTAAGAATCACCAAGAGAAACGGTGAAGTTATTGATGGCGTAATCCGCGACTGGGACTATAACATTTGTACTTTCGGTCGTGAATATGATGTCGATTATATGAAAGATGGCCAGGTTTGGACTGTGATATGTGTTCCGGAGGATGCAATACAAGAGCTCCGATAGATTTTCCGGGCGGTTAGTTCAGTTGGTAGAACACGCCAAACTCCTGCAAGGGAGAGGCCATGGTCCGCGGTTCGAGTCCGCGACCGCCCGCTACAATAATTTAACTTATCAGCAAATTATGAAAGAACGAATAGTCGTAGAATACAGCGAGGTGGGTAAAATAGCCGGTTTGCTGGGTTGTTCCCGGGAAATGGTTTCCCACTCCCTTGCGTTCCGCAAGAACAGTAAGTTGGCCCGTTCTATCCGTAAGCTCGCCATCGAGCGCGGTGGAACCAAGGTAGGTGGTAACCCTCAAAAGAAGGAAAGCGATGAGAAGTGAGTTGATGGCATTGTTCGGTGACCAGCTGCGCTGGTTTATGCGTCTGAACTATAAGCAGCGTCTTTGCGTGCTTTACTTCTGTCTGAGTTTCGGGATCCTGCTTTCCGTGGTCTTTGACCACCCGCTGCTGGAGTTTGTCGTCGTGTTGAACTTCGTGGTTTCAGCGAGACTGATAAAAAGGCATGTCCCTTTGAATGATTTGGAGGAGTGATAATCGAACAGGGAGATGGAATACTACAAGAAAGCATTGTGTGTAACCTATGAGGAACTGACTTCTGGTGATGATCCTGTCATACGAGGTACTACTTTACGCCAGAATGTCGCCCGTGGCAATATCCAAAGTGCCCATCGTGGTGGCGGTGAAGGTGGATACGCGCTATACATCTATTCCTCTCTTCCCGAAAAGTACCAACGTCGATGGGTCGATCGTTACGGTGACCCTGAACAGAAAATGATACGTGAAATGATTTTGAGCAAAGTGAAAAAAGACGAGAATGCGGAGCGGTTCTTCGAGGAGTACCGCTATGACAAGAACGGCGAGGAAGTTCCCCTTCCCGAACGGATCCAGGTTGAGTATGTATGGAACGCCTCCGTGCTTAACGCGCTGATCAGTGAGCTGGACACGCTTCGCCCGAAACGCAACATGCTGGGTAGCAGCCGTAATGTATGGGAAACGTTGCTTCTTAGGGTTGAGGAATGGCGTGAGGAGTATGCGCATACCCTTCCGGGCAGCGAGGGTCGCCTGAAGAGCCTTATGAAGCAATACAGGCCGCAGAACTACGCGATACTGGTCAGCGGTAAATATGGTAACAGGAACACGCTGAAGATCGAAGAGGAAGCCGGACGTTACCTCGTGGCGCTGAAACGGAGCCGCGTCCCTGTCTATACCGACATGCAGATTTTCGAGGAGTACAATCGTGTTGCCCCGGAACGTGGCTGGAAACCCCTGAAAAGTGCCCGCAGCCTGCGTGAATGGCTTACCAGTCCCCGTATCGAGCCTTTGTGGTATGATGCGGTCTATGGGGAGATGAAGGCGCATCAGCGTTACGGCCGTAAGCACAAGACCGAGCTTCCCTGCCGCCGCGACAGCCTGTGGTACGGTGACGGTACGAAGCTGAACCTCTACTACAGGGATGAACACGACAATGTCCGCACCATCGGCGTGTACGAGGTCATGGATGCCTACAGCGAGGTGCTGTTGGGCTTCCATATCAGCGAGAACGAGAATTACGAGGCGCAGTACCATGCTTACCGCATGGCACTCCAAACAAGCGGGCACAAGCCTTACGAGCTGGTCCATGACAACCAGGGCGGCCACAAGAAACTGGAGCGCGTGTCGGACGGTCTGCTGGCAAAGATCAGCCATATCCACCGTCCGACTGCTCCCTACAGCGGCCAGTCGAAAACTATCGAGTCGGCTTTCGGCCGTTTCCAGAGTCAGGTCCTGCATAAGGACTGGCGGTTTACCGGGCAGAACATCACCACCAAGAAGGCATCCAGCCGTCCGAACCTTGAGTTCATCGAGGCCAACAAGGACAAACTTTATACCCTTGCCGAACTGAAGGCAAAATATGTCGAGGCACGCCGGGAGTGGAACGAGATGAAGCATCCGGCCACCGGCATTTCCCGGATCGAAATGTACAACACCAGCGTGAACGAGGAGACGGAAGTGGTGACGGCACGTGACATGGTGGATATCTTCTGGGTGATGACTTCCCGCCCGAGCACGTTCACTTCTTCCGGTATCGAGGTCACGATCGGCGGCAAGCCCCGTACTTATGAGGTGTATTCCTCCCCGGGCGTTCCGGATCATGAATGGCGCCGCCGGAATACCTACAAGCAGTTCTATGTCAAGTATGACCCGTATGATTTCGGCAGCGTCCGGCTGTACTGGAGGGACAAGGGCGGAGAGTTCCGTTTTGAGCGTGTCGCCGAGCCCTACATGGTCATCCACCGTGCCATCCAGGATCAGGGGGAAGGCGAGGCCGCCTTCATCCGCCGGGAACAGGAGGCCAATGTACAGGACCGTGTGGAACGTCAGGTGGTCGCCAAGGAAATAGAGTACGAGCACGGAGTGGCCCCCGAACAGCACGGTCTGAACACTCCGAAACTGAAAGGTATCACGGCCGAGGTACAGCGGCAGATAGACCGTCGTACAAGGAAGTACAGCCAGCCTCCGGAAGAAATCGCCCTGGGACGTTCCACCAAGGTGATCAGCAATATAAGCTGGGACCAGCTCGGTCGTCGCGAGGTGGACAAACGGAAGATAGTCGGAAAATTTTAAAGAAAATTGATTATAAAAATAAGATTGGTTATGGAAATTACAATGAAAGAAAAGAATGCCATCAGTGAGCGCCTTCGCGCTTACGTGGCCAAATACCCGAGCCAGACGAAGGCTGCGGGCAGTCTGAAAGGTGTCAGTGTGGGCACTGTCAGTAATATCCTGAACGGCCGTTTCGAGAACATCAGCGATGAGATGTTCCGTAACGTGGCCTCCCAGGTCGGAGGTATGGGCACACCCGGCTGGCAGATCGTTGAGACGGGCGCATATCAGGAGATAACCGAGGTGCTTTCCGACGCGCAGCGTTGGCGTAATGTCCGCTGGGTGACCGGCGAGGCCGGTTGCGGCAAGAGTACTACCGCCCGGGTGTACCTTCAGGACCACAAGGAGGTTTTTTATATCCTTTGTTCCGAAGACATGAAGAAGGGTGACTTTGTCCGTGAGATTGCCCGCACGGTCGGGATCCGCACCGAAGGCTGCAATATCCGCGAGGTCTGGGGGCTTATCCTGGATGACATCATCCAGATGGACGCGCCTCTGCTCGTGTTCGATGAAGCCGACAAGCTGACCGAACCGGTGTTCCACTACTTTATCAGCCTGTACAACAAACTGGAGGAGAAATGCGGTGTCGTTTTCCTGAGTACCGATTATATCGTCAAGCGTATCAGTAACGGGTTGAAGTACCAGAAACCCGGTTATAAGGAATTTTTCAGCCGTATCGGGCGCAAGTTCTTCACTTTGGAACCGACGGACCAGAACGATGTCTATACCATTTGTACGGCGAACGGGCTGACTTCCCGGCAGGATATCGATGTCGTGATGAAGGAGGCTGCCGCCTGCGATTATGACCTTCGCCGCGTGAAGGATTCCATCCACAAGGTGAAGCGCATGAGTGATTTGTAACCCGTTCAAATACCGTTCAAACGTAATTTAAAGGATATGGAAAACAAATTTGAATACTTAAAGATCGACGGTCGCAAGCAGCTTCCCGCTCCCTGGAGCGATTACCCGGTCTTGAGGGAATACGAGACGGTGACCGTTTACCGGAATGGTCGCGACTACCTTGACGCCCTTGTGGGACAGCAGGACGGCTGGTGGGTTGCCGGTGTGCACATGCAGGTGAACAGTTCCGGTGCTGGTTTCAATCCGGGACGTAAATGGGGACAGTTCTCCACCCGTGATAATGCCCTTCTGTGGGCTTTGGGCTGGATGCTTTGCCATAAGAAGATGCATGGAGCCGCCCGCCAGGCTGTCCTTGACAAGATTGACGATATCCGGCAACTAAAACTTTTCTGACCATGAAGCGTGCATTGAGTGTGAAGGATATCCTCAGCAAGAAGTATGAGGTGTTCCCTTTCGAAGGGAAGTGGAAGGAGGCCTTCGACACCCCGGAACGTACCGGAGTATGGTTCATCTGGGGCAACAGCGGGAACGGGAAGACCTCTTTCGTGATGCAGTTGTGCAAGGAACTGTGCAAGTATGACCGTATTGCGGTCGATTCCCTGGAGGAGGGCACGCGCCTGACAGTCCAGAACAACCTGAGGCGTTTCGGTATGGCGGGTGTGAGCCGTCATCTGGCTTTCATCAAGGAGGACGTCCCCGCGTTGAAGGAACGCCTTCGCCGTCACAAGAGCTACAACATTGTAGTGATCGACAGCTTCCAGTACACGCGTATGACCTACGGTGACTATATCCAGTTGAAGGAGGAGTTCCCGGACAAGCTGTTCATCATCATCAGCCACGCGCGTGGCAAGAACCCGAAGGGTGACGCGGCCACGAGCGTGATGTACGATGCCGACCTGAAGATATGGGTGGAGGGCTATGTGGCGTACAGCAAAGGGCGGTACCGCGGTTCCACCGGCAAATACGTGATTTGGGAACTGGGGGCTTTGGAGAATGGCAGTAAATAATATAATTAAAAAGACAACGCAATGAGTAAGATCGAGAAACAACTGGATATCTGCCCGCCTACTTATATGTGCAAGGGGCCTAACCGTGAGAACTTCGTCAGTACCGGTCACAAGTGTGGTTATTGCCAGGGCAACGGCTGGTTCTGGGGAACGGAGGAGGGCAGCCGCGAGGACGTGCATGTACCCTGCCCGGTGTGTGGCGGCAGCGGTGAGCTGGATGCGATTATAACAGTGGACTGGAAACCTTCAAGCAAGTGAGCCATGAGAAAGGAGTATTACAACTACGTTGTGAAGCTGCCCGTTCTGCTTCATGAACTGTTCCGCGGGAAGGTTGCCGACTATCATTTTTCCGACATGACGGTAGTGATGAACCACCTGGTGAAGTCCTACATCCGCATGACGGATGGTGGCAGGGTCTCCACGGCCACCCGGCGCATCCTCCTCTGCATGGATCGTATTCCGGACATGTCGTTCTTCTTCCGCCGTCAGGAGAAGTCGGTGCTGTTCTTCGAGATGGATCCGGCCGTTGCCGGCAGCCTGCAGCGTGCCATCATCGCTGGCGGCTGGGGCAACCGCCAGCGTCTTGTCGTCCGCCTGGTGTGCGCCTTCTGCTGCGGTGCCGGTGTGACATTGAACAACCTTTCGATGGAGCTTGCCTCCGAAGAGGTGTTCCGCCGTCCTGAAGGCTACCTCATACATACCTACGTGAGCAATTACCAGTACGTGTTCCTGAAGGAGACGGCCGCTGCCCAGCGCATGAGCGTGGAGGGTATGCTGACGGCTGCTGCTGAACTGCTGGTGGGAACGGATGACGAAGGTTCCGGATACCATATTCCGGAGAGTCTCGGCCGTATCGCTGACCGCGTGTTCGAGGTGAGGGGCAGCACGCTGAAGGACTTCCGCCGGCAGTGTCTGGTGAGCATCCGCACGAACACTATCGGTCCGGACCGTATCGCCTCCTTCATGGAAAAGCACGGCATCGCCTCCGCCCGTGAGTTCCTGCGCCGCGTGGTCCTCTTCTTTCTGGAGGCACGGTATCTGATTTACCGTAAGGAGGTAGAACTTGATGAGGATGACCTTCCGGAGGAGGAAGAGACGGATTGGGAGGAAACTATGTACAGCCAGTATCAAAAAAGAGATTTCGCGATTTCAACATATAATTATTAACCATTAAAATTTAACAGAAATGATTACAGAAAAACAGAAAGAGGCAGTAAAGGAACTCTGCCAATACGTGGATAACTTTTGTAAGGAAAACGATCTTAGTGCCTTTATGAGCGTTGCGGCCAGTGAGGACCATCCAGACGGGCTTGAGCAGATAGCCGGCTCAATCATTACCGGCAAGACTGAACATATTGTCGGCTCTATTTCCGGGGTTGTCAAAGCGAATAAGAATGTCTATATGCTGCTTTCCGTGGGACTTATGCAGGCCTACACGAGAAAGGCTGACATTAATACTATTCCGTTCGGTGAAAATTTGAATATGAACTGATGAATGCAGCATAAACAGCTATGAGTGAAAATAACAACAAGCAGAAACGTAAACGTGTCTGTCCGCATTGCGGCCGAAAGTTGTGGATGCGTGAGTTCTATCCGTTGAAGAATGGGGGACGGAGTTCCTGGTGTCATGAATGTGTGCTGGTGTACAAGCGTGAACAGTACCGCAAGCACCGGAAGGTTGCTGACGGTACTTTCATGCACCGGACACTGGGACGGCTCGTCGAGCATAAGGGATATTCCACCCGTATCTTTTGGAACGGTAATATGCTTTCCATCATGCGTCGCCACTATCACAATACCCTCAACCGGGAGCTGGCTGAAATGCTCGGTGTTTCCGAACGCAGCGTCACCCGGAAGGCCCGAGAGATGGGACTGGAAAAGGACAAAGGTTTTGTAGCCTCCCTTAGCCGGGAACATTTGTTGCTGGCAAACGCGAGAAGCAAGGAACTGGGATATCCGGGCGGCTTCACCAAGGGGATGAAGTTTCGGGGAAACCAGTACACCGGGAGGATAAGAGTTGAATAACATACAGCACGGTCAATATTATGAGTAAAAAAATGGTAATTGTGGTCACCGCAGTTGGTGTCCGTAAAGTAGTGGAAAAATGGCTCTGTGAGAATATGACTTGCGAGCTGGTTGTGTCACGTAACGCACGCCATGAGTGTTGTGTGGAAGTCATCTATGATAGCGGAAACCCTTCGGTTTTGCGTACTCTTCTACGCTCTGCCGTGGGTGAAATCATAGAGTTGTGCTGATGTGGTATGAATAGTTTGAGTTAATGAAAATCTGAATAGAATGGGCATACTTGAATTTTTCGACCAGTATAAGTGTACAAAAAATGAAAAAGAGCATCTTCTTGATTATTTGTGTACTATCAGAGTAAAGAGAGTGATTAAGGAAATCAATGACCTTAAAATAAACAAAAAAACAGTATAGCCATGCAGATAGACATCAACAGCCGCAAGCAGTTAAATAAACCCGAGAATTATGCGGCGTTTTACAGCCTTTTGAACCGCCTTCCGACATCGGATCGTGACGCACTGAAGGAAAGCATCGTTTCCCAGTACACGGAGGGACGTACCACGAGTCTGCGTGACATGACACTGAAGGAATACAGTGCCGCCGTGTCCGCCATGCAGAAGCTGGTACCGCCCACTTATCAGGAACAGCTCCGGAAGATTCTCCGTCAGAAGCGTTCCGCGGTACTGCACCAGATGCAGCTGCTGGGTATCGATACGGCCGACTGGGACCGGGTGAACGCCTTCTGCCGGGACAGCCGTATCGCCGGCAAGGAGTTCCGTGAACTTGACTGTGAGGCGTTGGACACGTTGCAGGTGAAGCTGCGTGCCATCCGCCGTAAACGTGAGAATAAACAACAATAGCAACCATTTAATTTTTTAGCTATGGATTTGAAAGAACAATTAAAAAGCCTGTCCGCCCAGGACAGGAAGGAGCTTTTGAAACAGCTCCAGCAGGAAGAGAAGGAAAGCAAGCGTAACCGGCGCGATGCCTATGAGGGCCTCCGTGCGCAGTTCATGCTTGAAGTGAAGAACCGGCTGCTCCCGGTTGTGGATGACGTGAAGGCGTTCCGCGACTGGGTGGAGAAAGAGGCCGCCGCCTTCCGTGCGGTGATGCGTGAATACGGCCAGCTGCGTAAGGACGAGCAGGCGAGCTTCACCATCGTGGACGGTGACATGAAGCTGGAGGTGAGGAGCAACAAGGTGAAGAGTTTCGACGAGCGTGCCGACCTTGCCGCCGAACGCCTGGTGGATTACCTGAAGCGCTACGCCATGGGGCGCGAGCTGGGTACCGACGACCCGATGTACCAGCTCGGCATGACCATGATCGAGCGCAACCGCCAGGGCGATCTGGACTACAAGTCCGTGAGTAAGCTGTACGAGCTCGAGGACCGTTTCGACAGCGAGTACACGGAGATCATGGACCTCTTCCGTGAGAGCAACGTGGTGTACAAGACCGCGGTGAACTACTATTTCCACAAACGTGACGAAAACGGTGTCTGGCACCGTATCGAACCCTCATTCTGCCGGTTGTAGTCATGGAGAAGACGAAGAACATCGCGCCGCACGTCATGGCCTGCAAGCGTTGTGAAGGCAAGGGACGTATCTTTTACCTGGACCAGGGAGGAGCTCCTTTATCCGCAAAATGTCCGGTCTGTAATGGCAGCGGGCGGGTGAAGGTACAGAGCAAGGTGATCACCCGCATCGAGCCGTTTGTTCCGGGTGAGGATGACACCGAACTGATGACCATGTGATTTTGTTCACACTCTAAACAGAAAAACGCCGCATTCATACACGATGCGGCGTTTTTTTATTAACATCCCCGGTTAAATGCCTAATTTTGCAGCATATACCTGAACTTATGGCTAAAGGACGAGACAAAAAACTGATAGAACTCCGTGATGAAGCCCTGTGCCGCCGTTACTATTACTGGACGGAGGTGCAGCGCCTGCGCTTTGATGACGCCCTGAAGGTGTTGTCCCGGCAGGAGTTTTTCATTTCCGAGGAGCGGATCATGTCGATCATCCGGCGCAAGTGCCGGGAGCTGAAGGACCTGGAGGTGAAGCCCGTCCCGAAAGTGAAGAAACCCCGCCTGACAGCTGTCCAGCTTTCGCTCTTTACGGGCGAATAAACCTTGCCGCGCCTTCTTGCATTGCAGATTCGTCGTGCAGCGTGAAGGCATACACGGTCTCGTACACCTTGATGTTTCCCGGCAGCGAATAGTCCCGGCTCTTTGCCCTGACCAGCGGGCTGGCCTCTTCCGTGCACCGGAACTCCTGCAGGGCCTTGTACAGTTCCTTCGCCTTGAGCTGGCGTTCCCTTACCTTGTCGTAGGTGCCTGAGGAGTAGTGCGTGTCATCGTAGCAGTCGACGGCCAGCCTTACGGTGACGGACGACACGCTTTTCTGTACCCCGTACCCGATGTCGTTCCAGTCCGATTCGGTGTTCCCTATGAGCACGCAGGGGAAGGTTACCGGGTAGTGGTCCTCCTCCGCCCCGGCTTCGAGCTGTCCGTAATCCTCGTCGATGTATGACAGCTCCGGCATCATTTCGGCGATGCGTTCCATGATCGCGATGAATATTTCTTCCATGTCTTTATAAGTTTAAAATGTTCCTGATTTCTTTTTCCGCCTTTTCCGTGATCCTTTCGGATAGCTCGCTGCTTTCCCCGAGGAACTGCCGCTGGGGTATCCGGATCCGGAGCTTCTTCTTTTTGGTGAGCGCCAGCCTTTTCCATTTCAGCGCTTCCGGGTTCTCCTGTGGCTCGTTGTTTGCGGCAGAGCCTCTCTTTTTGCCCTTTCTTTTGCCCGTGGCGGCTTTTTTAGCCTTGCCTGCGGCCTGATAATAGTTCCACCATGCGAAGCGCCGCATTTTGGGCGTGACGGTCGGATTCACTTCCCCTCCCCAGTTGTGGACGGGCGCGTATATGAGGTCATTGGCCACTCTTACCCGGTAGTCCGCCGGTACGTACTTGACGGAGCTGAAGAGGTGGGGATGTCGGGAAAGCAGCGTCCCGCAGTTCCCGGCCGCGTCCGTCCTTCCGGATGACAGCCTTTTCGCCTTCGGCCACGGGTGCAGTCCCCCGTTCACGAACCCCTCCCGGCGGAAGTTGTCCTGGAAATGGTCCTTCGCCATCCGTCCGGCGATGACCGGCATCCTGCGTCTCATCAGGTCGTCGAGTTCCTTGAGCTTGGCCTTTATCTGTCTTGAGAATTCATTTGCGTCCATGATCGTTTGTATTTGATGAATAAATGTGTATATTTGTATCCGACTTCGACATCATGCTGCAAAGACGGATACTGTTATTTGCCGACAACATATAAGGAAAAGCCCCTATGGTGGTGCGGAACGAAAGGACCGCCTGCAAATTCGCCCCTGCGTGTATGTGGAAGTCACACCTACGGGGGCTTTTCTTTTTTTGTATTCTTTAGCCTATGAAAAACGGAAACAGTCTGATAGAGCTCGCGCGCGTTGACGGCAACATGGTACCGTTCGAGCGTCACGGTAACAATGTATGGGTGAACCTTACCGAGATGGGCAGGCCGTTCGGCAAGCATGTGAATGACTGGTTGCGCCAGAAAAGCACCCGTGAATATCTTTTGGTCGCCCGGAACATGCTGGTTCATGAGCATAGTGTCTCCTGCCATGTTGTCCGAAACGGGAATTCCCGTTTCGGACAGAGTGACAGTCCTGCCCCCGAACCGATAATAATCCGTAAGGGAGGTATTCCCGGCGAGCAGGGGACCTGGTGTACCGATTATCGGATCGCCATGCAGTTTGCCCGTTGGTTGAGTCTTGAGTTTGCCTGGCTGGTGGATAATCTTCTGCAGCGCATAGTCAATGGCGAGCGTGTGCTGGGCGATGACGGCGTTCTCCTTCTGAACGGTCGTCGCTGGATCGGGGAGGCGGTTTACTGCAGGCTGACCGGCCGTACCCGTAACTCCTTCAACGGTTACTACGGCAACTATCCGCTGGCTTTCGTCCTGTACGAGGGTCTTCGCTACATGGACCTTGAGTTCTTCCACAACCGTGAGCAGAAGGACCGTATCGAGGGCTTCCGCCGTCGTTTCCGTGCCCCGAAGTCCGATCCCCTGCAGGGGTGCTTGGAATTCAGGGATGAGTAGGAGGGCCGTGATCGCTGCGGCCCGTCCCCCTTTGAATATTTTTTCAGTATTGATGATGCGTTGTTTCATAAATAAGTTGTATTTTTGCTGCAAACAGTTTCAGAACCATGAATGTACCCGAACAAGTGTCAGAATTAGCAACCGGCCACGGCTTCAATTCCGTAGAACTGGCCGGACGTGCGTCGGACGGCAGCAGTATCTACTCAGTCGGTTGTGTCGATGGGGATGGTTTCGCCCTTCCGACGGGGTTGCCGCATTACATCATCGAGCGTGACGGTGTGCTTTCGCTTGTCTGTGACGGTGATTTCCGTATCACTGACGCTTTATGAACAATCCTGCCGCCTTGGGGTTGACGAGCTTGTTGTCAATCCGCAGCACTCCCACACTTAGCCCTTTCATCCTGGTGATGTAGTCCGTCACGTTGTCCTTTCCCGGTTGCGGGTCGAACAGCCTTATCGAACCGTTTTTGGTTTCGGCGCAGAACACGTGCGCGCTTCCTCCCTTCCATGCGCAGTAGATTTCATACAGCCCGTCCTCCTTCATGCTCTCCATGAGGAACGTTTTGATCTCCTTCTCGCCCATCCGTTTGATATTGTTCCCGTATGCCCATTTCCTCGTCCATGTGAATTCCGAATCCGTACCGTCGGCATTCATGAACAGGTTGCTGTTCCATTTGATCCCCTGTCTGTCCATCAGCCTGTATGCACTGTTTCCGGTATTCGGTGCCGCCTCGATATCGAATCCCAGTCTGCGGAGCAGATGCACCGGTACGCATGTCTGGCAGTTGACCTGGTAATCGGTGCTTTTGCTGAAATTTGGGTTTTCCTTTCCCTTGTCGGCTTCCTCGTATGTCATGGGCTTTCCTTTGGTGATGCCCAGCGCCTTTTCCAGCTTCAGGTTGTTCAGCGCGATGGCCTCCTTTTCCTCCGTCGTGAGGTTGTCGGGCATCTCCGCGATCATTTCCCTGATACGCCTTGCCAGCGCGTCCACCGCCTTCTTCGCTCCCGGGTGCGCCTCGGTAACGTAGGGATGGCTGTCTGAAAACAGCTTTCCGTCCTTTGCGGGGTTGTTGTCCAGGCCGTCGTTCGCCTTGTTCCGTCCGTCATCGTCCGGTACCGGCGTTGGCTCCTCGTCGGTTGATGAAAGCCCGCATTTGCAGTTCCATCTGTCCCCGGGCCTGTGCTCGTTCCAGAACGGGTCATCGACGGGGCGTATGGTTCCCCAGAATACGCGGTGGTCCGCTCCCGGGTGTACGGATGTGGATGGCATCCATTTGAGGTTGGGCAGGATATCCTTCTCCCTCTCGAACTGCCTCCAGTCGGCCGCCTGGTGCGCCCGTATGACGGCCGTGTCGTATTCGGTGCGCAGCCAGTCTACCATCTGGTGGTCCGCTATGGGCATGACGAGTTTCAGCCACTGTTCAAACGGTCTTAAATTGCCGTTTTCGTCCAGCAGTAGCGCCGCCATGTCGTTCTGTGCCCGGTGTACCTTGAACGCGGCAAATACGGCGTTGTTCGTCCGTATTTCGCGGTAGAAGTCATAATCCGGATCATCGGGCTTCCTTGCCCCGAACCCCTTGTCGGTGGCCTTGTTCATCGTCTTCCACGCGGCCTCGAACAGGTTCTCCTCGATGTCGGTCATGGGATGGAATTCCTTGCTGTAGATGTTCTTCAGGGCCTTCTTCAGGAACCCGTCGTCAAAGGTGAACGTGCTTTCCACCTGCCTGTCCTCCAGCCGGTAGAGGTTGTTCATCACCACTCTAAAGCCGCCCCGTCTTCCCCCGGGGCTTCCGCGAAAAAACGTTTCAGCCGGTTGTACACGTTTTTAAGGGCGTTTTTCTTCTCTTTGGGTGTCCCTTTGCCGGTCTCCGGTATTTCCTCCTCTTCATTCCCCTGTTTTCCGGCGGTTGCCGTTTTCTCTTTCGCCGCCCCGATTTTCGCCGCTTTCTCCTCCTGGCGTTTCTTCAGCTCGTTGTAGTTTGCCGGCTTCTCGATCCCGAATTCCTCGTAGAGGTAGTCGTCCCCCACCGGCAGGCTGAAGCTGGTGCGCAGCTGCGTGAGGATGGTCATCTTCTTTTCCGGTTCGATGACTTTCTTTTCCGGGTAGCAGAACTCGCCGCCGTTGGTATCTATCCCGAGCATGGCGAATATGTCTGTCATGTTGTAGTTGAGCACGTCCAGGATGTCCTGCCTGTCTGCTGCCGTGACCTTCTCCTCGACGTCCTTGTGTACGGTCCCGAGCGCCTGTGTGCCCTTGTCCGACGCCTCGGTGGTGAGGGTGTTCCCGAGGAAGAGCTTCGATATCTCGTTGTTGCATCGCTCGCAGAGCTTGTCGTATAGGTCGGCACTTCCTGTTTTGTTCGCCGCCTCCCTGAGCTCCATCACCGTCTCCTGGGCGTGCACGAACACCGCCATGCTTCCGGTACTTTCCGCATCTGCCAGCGCCCTCTGCCTTGCCTCGTCGTCATCGGTGGGGTATGTGTATTCCCTGATGGGCGCCCCGAACACTTCGGCGAATTGCGCCCAGTCGGCCACGTCGTTGCGCTTGTAAATCACCCATACGGCCGCCTTCGCGAGCATCCCGGCGTCTTCCGGGTCCCCTATGAACAGCAGGTCGGGGTACTCGTCCCAGGATGTCCCGGCGGTGTCCGTCTGGTGTCGAAGTATGAGCCTGCGTACGGGATCGACGTGCTTTCGCGGTATGCGGTCGTAGTTCACCCATTCGCCCTCGCGGTAGAACTGCACGAGCGTGAATCCCCAGAACTTCGCTTCCAGGATATCCCCGATGAGCCGGCGGAACCATGGCGATCGTATCTGTCTGTTTATCTTCTCGTCGGGCTTCCCGTTCCGTCTGAACTCGATGGCTGCGGCGAGCACTGCGTTTTTCCGTTTTTCGATGACGCTTGTCAGGTGGGTGTCCATGAGTATGTCGCTGTAGAGGTCATACAGTCTGAACCTCCTGGAGTAGTCCACGTTTTCGAAGGCTCGTATGGCCAGCATATAGTCCGCTATGTCTATTCCGAAGCGTCTGGGTTGTGTCAGTATGATGGTCGCGGGTCCTTTCTGCCCGGGCCTCGGCAGATTCCCGCTGGTGGTTATCTTTCCGGCCCCTTTCTTTCTTCTGCTCATGTTACCAGTGGTTTATACGTTTGCGGTTGCTTTTGATAAGGAAATTGGATTTTGCCGCCCTTGTCTCTTCGGGAAGCAGTGGCAGGCCGTCCACGGATATCTCCTCGGCCGCCACGGCTTTCAGCCATTCGACGGCCCTTTCGTAGCGTTCCTTGCGGATTCCTTTTATGCTCTGCGGGTTGTGTATGCTGATGACATGGTAGATGGCGATGTCTATGGCCATCATCAGCACCAGCTGGTTCCTGTCCTCCCCGGAGGCCGTGAATATCCTGTCGCAGTCGTACCTTTTGGAAAGGTAGCAGCGCATCTCGGCGATTGCGCGGTCCTCGCATATCTCCACGACTGCGTCGTCCTCCCTTGTCACGGCATCCAGTATCTCGCGGTGGATGCTTGCGTCGTAATCTGTAAGTTCGATGAATTTGCTCATGTGGGTAAAGTATTAAAGTTTACAGTCTGTACTTGTTGTGCGCCCGCATCTTTCTTGTGGAAATGACGGCCGGCTTTTCCGTCTGGTGCGCCTTGCGGTCTATGATGCGGTTTCCTCCCTCCACGCAGTCGGGCCCGTCCGCCGGGTAGGTCAGCATGAGGTTGAAGAGGCTGAACTGGTCGGTAAGCAGCTTCATGTGCGGGTTGTCCTTTTCCGCCTCGTTGAAAATGAGGTTCCCCTCACTGTTGAGCGGTTCCAGGTTCGTTTCGATACGTGTGGCCTTGTCCGTCTTCTTCTCCTCGTCCCCCTGGATGTACAGTGATATCTTCCTTTGCCGCCGTATGCGCCTGATGATGGGCTGGAACACCTGCTGGAAAAAAGGGTCCTGCAGCTTGTTGTTCTCCATGTAGCAGTACACGTTCGTTTTCCCGTTCACGAACTCCAGCAGTCTGATGTACCACTCGATGAACGTGGCGTTCGTCTCCCTTCCGAGGAACCCCTTGATGACGTAGAGCTTCCCTGCCAGTTTGCCGAGCAGGAACACCGCCTTCGTGGAGCTCTTCCTTGTCTTGTTCTCCCCGGGTGCGGGGTCACCGTAGATGACCAGGAACTTGAATTTCGAGAGCGCCGGCACTTTCCCGTAGATGATGTCCTTGAATATCTCGCCCTCGGCCACGGGGTTGTTGAAGAATTCCTTCTGGCGTGCCGCCGCGCTGACCAGTGAGAGGAAGAGGTCTATATCCTCCTCCGAGTTTTTCTCGGGCCATACGGAGAGCCCGTTCTTGTCACGTATGTTGATGATGTCCACGTGCCCGATTCCCTTTCCCTTCAGCTCCGTGGCTTTTTCGATGGCCCTTTTGATGCAGCAGTCCGCGGCAATGATGTTTCCGTTGAAGAGTATGCGGTAGTTTCCCGATACGGACATGGTCGGTATCAGGGCTTCCTCCAGCCATTTCCATTTGGTCTTGATGCGTTCCGGGTTCCGGCACTCCTCGTCTGTGTCGATATCGTCCACCAGGATGAAGTCCGGCCGGAAGTTCTTGTTACGTGTACCGCGCGGTGACTGCCCGGCTCCGATGGCGCGGAAGGAACATCCCGCCATGATGGTGAATTCCCCCGTTTCCCAATACCCGGGTTTCTTCTGCGTCCCGTAGTCCTGGATGATCCGCTGGTTCTCCTCGAAGTTGGCCATGAAGGGCAGCAGTAGCCTTTGGGCGTTGTCCTGCGAGTTGGAGATCAGCAGCACGTTGCGTATCTTTTTTGTCAGCGCCAGTTTGGAGATCTCCATCATGGAGCGTGCGGACTTCGCCAGCTCGCGTGACCAGGCGCGCACCTCGTACCAGCGTTTGTTCCTCATCAGCCGTCCGGTGGCTTTCCTGTGGAAGGCGGCGGGTTCGCAGGTGCAATACATGGCGAAGTAGTATTTGAACCACTCCTCGTCGTCCTTCTCCAGCCTTTCCCTTCGTGCGCGTATTTCCGCGTCCGTGTCCGAGGGGTTGATGTCCGAGCTCTCGTGTATGGATGCCACCAGCCCTTCCCATTCGGCCAGTGCGGTCCTGTCCTGCGGTGTGAGTCTTTTCTTTGCCATGTTCATGAAACTTTTGATTTGACGAACGCGTCAAGCAGGGGCGTCACCTCCTTCGCCTGCATGGGGTCGGATGCACGCAGCCATTTGAGCAGGTCTGAGAACACGGATATGATGTCCGAGAGCCCGACTTCGGTCTCCATCTTCTTGATGGCGTTGGACAGTTTGGATATGGTGTCCGCCTCCGCGGCGTTCGGAAAACGTTCCCCCTCCGGCTTTGCCATGATGGCGTTGTTGAGTTCGGTCAGCTGGCGGTACAGGTTTTTCAGCTGTTCCTCGCGTGTGATGGTGATGGATGTCTTGAGCATCTCCCATCCGTTCTTGCCTATCCAGTTGTTCACCGTGATGCGTGACACTCCCACGCGTTCGGCTATTTCCTGCTGTGTGAGGTTCTCCTTCAGGTAGAGCGTCTTCGCCCATTCCCTTTTCTGTTGCATGCTTAGTTCGGTCATATTGCCTCCTTTTTTAGGTGCAAAATTGATAAGGAAAAGGGGCGGAAAAAAACGCGTGCCGCATGATGACACTTTAAAACGTCATGACAACGTTTTAAAGTCCGCATGATGAATACGCGGTTTGAAAAACGGCTTTAATCCCCCTAATTTCGCACCGTGAACTTTGCGGGGACACCCGCTTAAAACGACAGGAAAGCATGAGAAAGTTTTTCAACATCATACCCGGTAAGGACGCCTGCTGCATCCTGCTTTACGGTGACATCGGTGATTATGACGATGTGCGCAGCGGTGATATCGCCCGCGAGCTCCTGGAGGCCGAAGCCCAGTCCGGCAGGATTGACGTGCGTATCAACAGCAACGGCGGCGAGATATATGCCGGTATTGCCATTTTCAACGCGCTGCGTAACAGCAAGGCGGACATCACCATCTACGTGGACGGCATCGCCGCCAGCATGGCCTGCGTCATCGCCCTTTGCGGGAAGCCGGTGCAGATGAGCCGTTACGCCCGCCTGATGCTCCACAGCGTGCAGGGCGGCTGTTACGGCAACAAGGACGAGATGCTGGGCTGCATCCGTGAGATCGAGTCCCTGGAGGACACGCTTTGCGAGATGTATGCCGCACGTATGGGCCGTGACAAGGATGAGATCCGTTCGCTGTATTTCGACGGCAAGGACCATTGGCTCCGTGCCGACGAGGCGCTGGCTCTGGGCCTTATCGACGGTATCTATGATGCCGATCCCGTTCCTGAAGACAGTACCCCCGACGAGGTATTCCAAATATTCAATAACCGGCTGCACAAGCCACAAAACGAGAACAACATGAATTTAGACGAACTGAAGAAACGTCCGCGGTTCAAGAACTGCGTGACGGACGACGATTTCCTCCGCGAGGTCGGTCTTCTGGAAACGGAGGCCGGCAAGGTCCCGGGCCTTGACGCCGAGGTCACCCGTCTGAAGGGTGAGCTGAAAGTTTTCCGTGACAAGGCGGATGCCGATGACGCCGCCGCGCGTAAGAAACTGCTTGATGACGCGGAGAATGACGGGCGTATCGACGCCACTACCCGCCCCATCTATGAGAACCTTCTGTCCAAGGACCGCGAGAACGGGGAAAAGGCGCTGGAGAAACTCTCCCCCAAGCGCAAGGTCATGACCGACCTTCATCTGAATCCGGACAAGGAAAGTCCCTGGAACAAGCGCATGGGGGAGATCAAGGACAAGTTGAACCGTAAATAAAGACATTTGCCATGGCAATAGTAGTAAGAAACACCAATTACAACGGCGAGGTCCTGGAAAAGATCCTGGTCCTGGCCTGCACCGGGAACGACCTTGTGGAGAAAGGCCTGATCATGGTGATCCCCGGCGTCGAGAAGAAAATCAGCCTGCCGCGTATCAAGACCGGCAAGATGCTCCAGAAACGCAAGGAGAATCCGGGTCTGGAGGATTCGAAGGGTAACTTCAATTACTCGGAGAAGTCCCTGGATCCGGAGGACTTCATGGCGTTCACCACCTTCAACCCCCGCGCCTTCGAGCACATCTGGCGCAAGTGGCAGCCGAAGGGCAACCTCGTGTTCGCCGAGCTTCCTCCCGAGGCGCAGAACACGCTGCTTGACGAGCTTAGCAAGAGCGTGAAGTTCGAGCTGGGCTGGCATTACATCAACGGCGAGTTCGGGAGTGACGACGACCACCTTTTCAACGGCATCCTGACCCAGGCGGCCAAGGATACGGACGTGATCGTGGTTCCGGCGCCTTCCGACACTTCCATGATCGGCAAGCTGAAGGCTGTCCGCAAGGCCATCCCGAAAGCCCTGCGTGAGAACCCGAACCTGCGTATCCTGATGAGCATCGACGACTTCGACAAGTACGACGACGAGCTGACCGAACGCGAGTACAAGAACACGAGCGAGACGGACATCAACAAGAAGCGTTACAAGGGCATCACCATCGAGACGCTGAATTCCTGGCCTGACGACCTTATCGTGGCCACGCTCTGCTCGATGTCTGCCGACGGCAACCTCTTTGCTGGCGTGAACCTCCAGGACGACGAGGAGGTGATCCAGATCGACAAGTGGATGAATTCCAGCGAACTGTACTTCTTCAAGCTGCTGATGAAGGCCGACACGGAAATTGCCTTCGGCGAGGAGTTCGTGGTGCTCGACACCCGCGAGACTCCGGTGTTCAAGGCGGTGGAACGCGGCATTTCTGCCGATCCGGTCAGTCTTTCCTTCAAGGCCGCCGGTGAGAGCAAGGAGGTGACGGTTACCGCCTCCGGTGATTACAGCGTGGTTTCCATCCCTGCCGGCTTCTCGGTGGTCGGAATCGGTAATGACACCCTGACGGTCACCGCCGATGTGAACAGCAGCGGTAAGGCGGTATCCGGCACGCTTGTACTGGGCCTGGACGCCGATCCTGAAAAAACGGTGGATATAGCGTTGTCCCAGGCGGCCGTTGACGAGGAGGAAGGCGGTGAGTGATGGGAAAGCTGAAGTATCTTGTCATTCACTGCACGGCGACTCCTGAAGGGCGTGAGGTGAGCGGCGCGGATATCCGCGCCTGGCACACGAACCCGGTGTCAAAGGGCGGCCGCGGCTGGAAACAGGTGGGCTATACCGACCTGTTCCATCTGAACGGCGGCGTGGAACGTCTGGCGGACAACAACGAGGACGCGAACGTGGACCCCTGGGAGATCACCAACGGCGTGGCCGGCTACAACTCCGTGAGCCGCCATATCGTGTATGCCGGCGGGTGCGCAAAGGACGGTAAAACGCCTGCGGACACCCGTACGGCCTGCCAGAAGCGTGCGCTTGAAAAGTACGTGAAAGACTTCCACCGCCGTTTCCCGGACGTGCGTATCGTGGGGCATAACGAGCTGGCGGCCAAAGCCTGCCCCAGCTTCGATGTACAGGAGTGGCTTCAATCAATAGGTATCAGACAATCATAAGGGAGGCGTTATGGAAACGAGCGTTGTATTGAACTGGATATTCGGTGGCGGTCTTGTCGCCGCCCTGACGGCCCTTTTGACCCTGGGCCCCACGTTGCGGAAAGCGCGTGCGGAAGCGGAGAAGGCGAAGGCCGATGCCGAGACTGTGCATATAGACAACGCCGAGCACGCCACGCGCATCCTGATCGATAACATTGTAGAACCCTTAAAAGACGAACTGAATGCGACACGCAAGGATCTGCAGGCCACCAAGCGCGAGATGGCGCGTCTTCGGAAGGCCATTGACACGGCTAACAGTTGCCGTCATCATGACGACTGCCCTGTTCTTTACGGGCTGCGCGAGCTCCCGAAGGCAGAGCCGGACCCGGATTCAGGAGAGTACCTCGGCAAGCGCGGACAGCGCAAGGTCCGTGCGTCGGGGTCTGGTGATGGCGGGCCTCCCGGCCTCGGTGCTGACGCTGAAGATTCCGGCTGCTGACCTGCTGGCTCTTCCTGCCGGTGCCTCCTATCATGGAAAGAACGGGCAGGCGGGCGTGGACGTGACGTCCAGGGGCGATACGCTGGTGGTGACCTCCACCTGTGACAGCCTCCAGCGTCTGGTTCTCTGGTACGGGGAGGAGCTGACCCGTATCCGGGGCGACACCGTGAGTGCCACGAAAACCGCTGAAACGGAGTTCAAACAGCGTTTTAACCCCGTTAAAATCGCCCTGATTGCTTTTATCGCCGGTATGGCATCCGGCATAGTATCAACCTTTTTAATCAAGAGACGAAATGGAAAAGAATAAGAATTTTATCTACGGCATCGCCGTCGTTACGTTCGGCACCGCAACCATCGGCTGGATCGAGAAGGGCAGCTGGGACTGGGGCGGGACGAAGCCCGAGAGCGTGGATGTCGAGGCCGAGCAGGTTCCCGACGCCCCCGTGCTGACGCTTCTGCAGAAGAACGGGCAGGTATCGCCCACGTTCAACCTTATCCAGCTTGACTACAAGAACATCAAGGCCGTTTTGGGCGGCACGCTGGTGGGTCCGGATGATGCCCCCACGGGCTGGAAGGCCCCGACCGAGCTGGTGCAGCTTTCCGGCGAGTGGGCCATCAAGTTCGTGAGCGGCCAGACGATGACCATCCCGAACGGTACGATCCTTGCGAACCTTGGCGGGAAGCTGACGCTGACGGAGGTCTCCAAGATCGAGTGCCAGCTGAAGGTGAACAAGCCCGAGGACGGCAGCGCCCCGTACGAGATCAACGACACTGCATCGGCATAGCGTATGGACGATCGTAAGGCAAGAATGGTGCAGAGGGAGGCGTCCGAGGCGTTGCTTGACCGGGGCGTCTCCCTTCCCTTGAGGGAGTTCCGGCTTCCTTTTATGAGGAGGGCGCTGCGTCTGCGTGTGACTATGCGGCGTCCCCGGCTGGAAGACCAGATCCGCATCTCCCGGCTGTACCTGTCGATGGATGTCTCCCCCGGTGAGATGGAGTCGTTCAGTGTCCGCGAGCGCATGGAGTTCATGGCCCGTCACGGTGTCACCCTCTCCCGCATGGTTGCCCTCACGCTCTGCCGCGGTGCCTTTTCCCGTCATCTGGAACGCCCCGTCGCATGGTTCCTCCGGGTATGGGTGGACCACCGTTTCCTCGTGGGTGCCCTGGAGGAGTTTATCAGCCTGATGGGCAGCGAGGCTTTTACGAGTGTTATCAGGTCGGTGGACCGGGCGAACCCGATGAGACCGAGACTGAGCCAAAGAAGGAAGGGGAGTTAAGGACCGAGTTTGAAGGGTCCCATAGCCCCTTCGGTTTTATCTGGAGTGTCGCTTCCGCAACAGGCTGGACGGTGGAATATATCATGAGGGGTGTAAACTACCAGACGCTGGTGATGATGCTCCATGACGCCCCCAAGTACGTGCGCCGCCGGTCAGTAGCTGACTCCAAGGTTCCGCAAGGCGATGGCGGCGGGATCGATCCGGAATCCGCCGCCCGTGAAGCCGGCGACATAGTGAATTTTTACCAAAGCAATTTAGAACTGTAAACGATGAAGCCCGTAGAAATCGAATTCCTGATGAAGGACCACTTGACCGGCGGCCTTGACAAGGCCGGCCTTGCGGTTGATATCCTTGCCGGAAAGGCCAGTAAGGCGGCCGAGGCCATCAACGCGCGTATCGAGGAGCAGAGGAAGGTCATCGAGGGGGTGAGTTCCGACCTGCACCGTATGGAAACGCAGCTTCAGAACATGAAGCCGGGGCCTGCACAGGCGGAGCTTGCCGCCGACGTGGCGGCCTGCCGCAAGGTGCTGGACGAGGAACGCGCGGCCCTTGAAGGGCTTGAGAGGGAACACCGCGAGGCGGAGAAGAGTGTCCGGAACCTCCGGGAGGAGTACAGTCGTATCTCCCTGGAGGAAGAACGCGCCGCTGCCGGTAGCAAGAGCCTGACCGACAGGATTCGGGCGCAGAAGGAAGTCATCGGACAGATCGAGAGCGACATCAAGTCGCTGGAGAAAGCCTACCGGGATGCCGCTCCGGGAAAGGCCAAGGTGGCCGCCCTGGATGAGCTGAACGCCGCGAAGAAGGCGCTCGAGGAGGAAAAGGGCGCCCTTGCCGGGCTCCAGGCTGAACAGGAGAAGACACGGGAGGGCGGCAAACGCCTTTCCCTGCAGCTGCGCGAGCTCCAGGACAGCATGGCCCGCCTGCGGCTGGAAGGTAAACAGGACACTGAAGAATACCGGAAGATGGCGCAGCAGGCCGCGCTCCTTTCCGACACGCTTGCCGACCTGAACACCCAGACGAAAATCCTCTCTAACGATGACGCGAACCTCCAGGGTTTCATGTCGGGCGTGAGCGGCCTTGCCGGTCTGTTCACCACCGCCACGGGCGCGCTGTCTCTCTTCGCCTCGGAGAACGAGAACCTGGCGAAAATACAGACCCGCGTGCAGAGCGTGATGGCCATCACGATGGGTCTCCAGCAGGTGTTCAATACCCTGAACAAGGATTCCGCGTTCCGCCTGGTGACGGTCGTGAAGATGAAGAACCTGCTGACGGCCGCCAATACCCGGCTGGCCGTCGCCCTGGGTATCTCCACCGGTGCGGCGCAGGCCCTGATGGCCACGCTTACGCTGGGTCTTTCGGCCGTTATCACGGGACTTGTCGTTGCCTGGGACAGATACTCGGACGCGCAGGAGAAAGCGGCGGAGAAAGCCCGTGAAATGGTAAAAATCGAGTCCGACGGCCGTGCACAGATGATCAAGACCCGTTTCGAGATCGAGAGCACGCTGGCGAGCCTGAAGGAGTTCACCGGCACGAGGGAGGAGGAGAAGGCGAAGGTCAAGGAACTTAACAGCAAGTACGGCGAGACCTTCGGCTATTATGACACATTGGCCCAGTGGTATGACATCCTGATCAGCAAGAGCGACGCCTATATCCGGATGCTTTTCCTCCAGGCCAAGGCCCAGAGCATGGTGAACAAGGCGGTCGAGCTTGACGCCAAGGTGGCTGAAGCGCAGGCCAAGCCGGAAAGCGACTATGACACGTGGTGGGGTTACGGCGGCAAGGTTGACCGTTTCTTCTCCTCCAACGCTTCCTACAAGGGGAACAACAACGGGCGCTGGCTGAAACAGGAAGAGGTGGATCGTCTGACAAGGGAGCGTGACGAATGGCTGGAGAAGGCGCAGGCTGAAATGGAGAAATCCGTCGAGCTCGCCAAGAGTTCCGGGCTTGGCGGCCACACGAAGCCCGACCCGAATGCCTCTAAGAAGGAGCAACAGTCGGAAGAGCAGCGCGCCTCGGAGCTTCTGAAGCTCCAGATGAAGAACCGGCAGTCGGAGATCGACCTTTTGAAGGAGAGCGGCGAGAAACGCCGCCGCCAGATCCGCCTGAACTACGACAAGGAGATCGCCGAGCTCGCCGCCCAGGAGAAGAAGTGGCGGGACGCGCAGAAGGGCAGCCTGACCGACGGGCAGGAATCCTCCCTGAAAGAGGCGCGTGAGAAGGCCGCTGCGGCCCGTGACGGCGACCTGGCAAAGGTGACCAGGGAGGAGAACGAGGCCGCCCGCCAGTCGATGCTCGACTACCTGAAGGAGTACGGCACGTACCAGCAGAAGAAGCTGGCCATTGCCCAGGAATACGCGGAGAAAATCCGCAAGGCGCAGGAAGCGGGCAACTATGGCGAGGTATTACGCCTCGGCCGCCAGCAGAAGGAAGAGACGGCCGCCGCCGAGATTGCGAGCCTGAAGGCGGATATCGACTGGGACGGGCTTTTCGGCAACTTCGGGGGGCTGCTTGAGGAGCAGCTGCGTCCCACGCTGGAAAAGTTGAGGAAATATGCCGCCTCCGACGAGTACCGGGACGCGAGTGCCGAGGACAAGCAGGTGATCAGCCGGCTGATCGCGAAGCTGGAGGACCGGAGCGCGGGCGGCATTAACCGGAACATGTTCAGGGATGTCTCCCGTGACCTTGCCGCCTACCAGACGACGCTGCGTGAGCTGACGGAGGCCAAGGAGAGGGAGAAGGCCGCCGCCGATGCCCTGGCTGCCGCCCAGGACAAGCTGAAGAAAGCCGCGGAAAGCGGCGACCCCGCCGCCGTAAAGGAGGTGGAGGAAGTGGCCGCCACCACCCGGGAGGCTTTCGACGCCGCCTCGGCGGGCGTGGTCACCCTGACAGAGGCGAACGACAAGGCGGCACAGGACCTGCGCACGTCCAGCACGAACGCCGTACAGTCCCTTACCGGTCTTGCCGAAGGTCTCCAGGGCCTGAAGTCCGGCTCCCTTGCCGGCGTAGCCCAGGGGCTGGGCAAACTGGGCGATGCTACGAAGAACATGGGCGGCGTGATGGGCAGCGTGGGCAGCACCCTTGCCGAAACGTTCAGCAGCGGGGGCATCATCGGGCAGATCATCGCGGCGGTGCTTTCCATCCTCGACGTGCTGAAGGAAGGCATCGGCACGCTGGTGAGCGGCATCCTGGACTCGGTGCTGGGCGCGGTGAACGGCATCCTGGAGAACATCCTTTCCGGGGAGCTCTTCACGCAGATCGGCGGCTCGCTTTTCTACGGCGTGCGCGACATCCTGGACACGGTGACCTTCGGGCTGTTCTCCTCGCACGGCAACGCCAGGGAGGTGAACGCGCTGGTGGACCGTCTGACTGAATCGAACAAGTACCTGACCACGGCCATCGAGAAGCTGACGGACGAGATGGAGAACTCGGGCGGTGCGCAGTCCACGGAGTACTACCGGAGCGCGTACGAGAAGCAGCGGGAGAAGATCGAGAACGACCGCCAGATGCTGGAGGCGAAAATGGGGTACCACAGCTCGCACCACTCGAATGACTATTACATCAATGACGCCTTCGGGTGGAACGACTGGCAGCGTGCCTCCGCCTATGTGGGGAAGACGCTCCGTTCCGCCTCCGACCTCTGGCGCCTTTCCCCGGAGGAGCTTGCCAAACTGCAGGAGCTTCCGGACATCTGGGAGAAGATACACAGCGGGAAGTACGACCAGTCGGAGTGGCTGGACGAGTACGTCTCCGACGCGAACACGCTGCTGGAACTCCAGCAGCAGTGGCAGGAGGCGATCACGGACACGTCGTTCGATAACATCAAGAGCGGCATGAAGGAGCTGCTGAAGGACTTCGAGACGGGTTCGGAGGACGTGATCGCGAGTGTGGACGAGTTCCTGGAGAACGCCATCCTGAAGTCCGTCGTTGACGGCACCTATTCGGACGAGCTGAAGAAGTGGCAGGAGGTCTTCGCGGAGTTCATGAGCGACGGCATCCTCTCGGAAAGGGAGGCCGACGAGCTGCGCCGGAAGTACCAGGACATCTTCAGCGCCGCGCAGGCGGAGAAGGACGCCCTGTTCGACGCGGCCGGTATCACGGAGGACAGCGGGTCCACGACGCAGAGCGGCAAGTCCGGGAGCTTCTCGGCCATGTCGCAGGACCAGGGCACGAAGCTGGAGGGGCTGTTCACCTCGGGTCTGAACCACTGGGTGAGCATCGACGAGAAGACCGAGGACGTGGCCGGCCGCATGGCCAGCGCCGAGGGGCACCTGGCGAAGATCGCGGAGAACACCGGTAAAAGCGCGGGTTTCCTCGGCGAGATAAGGGAAGATATCAAACGGATCATACGTGACGGACTAAGAATGAAATCATCATGAGCATGGAAACGATCATGGGCGGGCTGTTCCTTGTGAACGGCACCGATATCTGGACGGAGTACGGCGTATTCCTGACAGAAGAGAAGCGCGGCGGGCGTGACAACCTGAAGGCCATCCTTGCCGCGAGCAGGACGAAAGCGCACACCGCCGTGGACATACGCGAGGAGAACGGTGAGAAATATTCCGACCAGCTGGTTGTGGCCAACGAGGCACGTGACATTACGCTGACCTTCGCGCTGTATGCCGCCACCAAGCAGGAGTGGCTGAAGAGATACATGTCCTTCATCTCCTTCCTGAAAACCGGCGACAAAGGCTGGCTCTCGCTGTATCTTCCGCAGCTGGACCTGACGCTGCGCGTACACTACCTGGAATGTTCCGGCTTCACGCCGCTGACCTACCTCTGGACGGAGGGCGTGCAGGCGGGCCGCTTCAAGGTGAAGTTCCGTGAACCCGAACCTATCATTTAAACAACGCTCAAACACCATCCGAACATGCTTTTAACGGTATATGACAGAGGCAGGCAGGCGAAAGCGGTCCTTTCCCCGGACGACAGCTCCACGCAGGTGAAGGCGATCCAGTCGGACAACGTGCTGACGCTTTCCTTCACCCTGTACGAATATGTGGCGCTGGAAGTGAATGATTACGTGGATTTCTGCGGCGAGCGCTACTGGCTCCAGGAGCGTTACCTTCCGGAGGAGCGCAGCACGCAGGAGTGGAAATACGACGTGAAGTTCTACGGTATCGAGAGCCTGATAAAGAGGTTCCTCGTCCTGAACGTGGTGGACGGCGACCCGGAGCCGGTGTTCACGCTGACGGCCCCTCCGCGGGAACACGTGGCGCTGATCGTGAAGTCGATCAATGACGGCATGGGCGGCGTTACCGACTGGAAGGTGGGCCGCGTGGACGGCACGGAGAACGTGGTTATCGACTACGAGGGGAAGTACTGCCCCGACGCGCTGAAGGAACTCGCCGGCAAGGTGCCGGGCGCCGAGTGGTGGGTGGAGGGCCAGACGGTGAACCTCTGCCGCTGCGAACACGGTGAGGAGGTTACCCTGGCCTACGGGAAAGGGCTGACGGAACTCTCCCGCGACAAGGCCGACGGCGCGAAGTTCTACACCCGCCTGTTCCCGGTCGGCAGTTCCCGTAACATCGACCCGGATAAATACGGGCACAGCCGGCTGCAGCTTCCTGGCGGCGCGAAATACGTGGACGTGAATGTGGAGAAGTACGGCATCCACCACCACTACGAGAAGGACGCCTTCGCGGGCATCTATCCCCGGCGTGTGGGTACCGTGACTTCAGTGCGCAGCGAGGAAGCAACGGGCGAGGACGGGAATAAATTCACCATCTGGTATTTCCGGGACGACACGCTGAACTTCGACCCCAACGATTACGAGCTTGGCGAAAAGGTGAAACGCATCTCTTTCCAGGAAGGCGGCGAACTGGCCGGCCTTGGCGAGGAGGAGGACGGCACCTACTATTTCGAGGTGAACTTTGACAGTGACACCCGGGAGTTCGAGATCATCACCATCTGGCCGTATGATGACGACATGCAGCTTCCCGGCGGGAACCTCATACCGAAAGCCGGTGACAAATATATCCTCTGGAACATCCGTATGCCCGACGAGTACTACGCGCTTGCCGAGGAGGAATACCTGACGGCCGTCAACGCGTACAACGCGGAGAACGCCATCGACGTCTCCGTGTACAAGGGTCCTACGGACCACGTGTATGTCGAGCGAGGCGGGATAGACCTTTACCCCGGCCGCCGCGTGCGGCTGGAAAGTGAGGAGTATTTCCCTGAAACGGGTTTCCGCAGCAGCCGTATCACTAAAATCACACGTAAGGTGGCGCTTCCCTCGCAGATGGACCTTGAGATCGGCGACGCGCTTTCCACGGGCGTGATGGAAAGCCTGACGAACAGCATCAACGAGGTGCGCAGCTATACGAAGACCGCCGTGTCCGGCGCGAACCTTCCGGACATTATCCGGAGCTGGGACAATACACTTCCCACCGACAACAACCTTTTCTCGGCCAGGCGGAGCCAGGCCGAGTTCATCAGCAAGAAGAGGGCCGACCGTGCGAAGAAGAAAATCACCTTCGAGGAAGGTATCGGTATCGGGCAGGAGGATAATGCGGGTATTGATGACAAGGGCAACGCCGAGCTGCTGACGCTCGTCGTGAAGACTTTGCTCCGCAGTCCGAAATTTGTGGACGGTCTTTTCGGTGAGGGCTGGCGGCTCTGGATGGAGGACGCTTTGTCCCATCTTACCATCGACAAGCTGACGGTGCGGCAGGTCATGGTGGTGTTGGAGCTGCTTATCGAGAAGGTGCGCAGCGTTGGCGGCCAGCTTTGTGTGAGCGCGGCCAACGGGAAGATAAAGACCGCCGTACTGGAAGACGGATACTGGAAAATCACCTTCGAGCAGGACAACAGTTTCCAGGCCCATGACCTGATGCGTTGCGCCACGTTCAGCGGCGGCAGCCTGAAGGGGTACTGGGTGGAGGTTGCGGCGACAGAGGGTGACTCCATCCTTGTGCCTGAAGGGGAGTTCGGCGCCTCCCTTCCGGAGGCCGGTGACGAGTGCGTGCTGATGGGCAACACGGAGAACCCGCTGCGTCAGAACCTGATCCTGATCTCCGCCACCGAGGACGGTCAGCCCCGCGTGGACGTGATGGACGGGGTGAAGGCGAAGAACTTCACCGGCTGCCTTCGTGCGCGCCTGGGCAACCTGGACGGCATCAGCGATGACTGGTTCCCGGCTGACAACCAGCCGCACGGCAACGGCCTTTACAGCGACAACGCCTACCTGCGCGGGACTTTCCTTCTGGTGACCGGTGAGGACATCAAGACCAAGTTCGAGATCGTGGAGGGGCGCATCACCAGCGCGGTGACCGCCCTAAGGAACGACTTCGCCACGGAGAAGGGCTACCTGAACAACCCCGCCTTCGATGACGGGCTGGAGAAATGGAACACGGAGAACGAGACGGTGTTCTTCCTGGCAGGTAACAAATGGATCTGGGCGAACAACAACGTACTGACCAGAAAGGGCGACGGGGCGAGCGTGACGGTGGATGACGGGCGGACGGTGGTGCACATCCGTAACAAGTACATCCTCCAGAAACGGGCGAATTTGAAAAGCATCCCCTCCATGCCTGTGAACGGTGACGGGGAGAAGGAGGCCGTGCCGGTGTACCTTTCCTTCTTCTACCGCTGCGCAACCAAAGGGACTCTAAGAGTCCAGTTCCTGGACGTTGACAAGACGGGTTTCGCGAACTTCAACAGCCTGGAGGTGGAGGAGGAACTGTCTGCAACTGATGGTTACGTGCAGTACACCTGTAGCGGCCTCTGGAACGGTACCGGTGATTTCAAACTGTCCTTTACCGGTGACATCTACCTGTATATGCTCGTGCTGTCCACTGACAAGGTGGAGAGCCTTGCACACCGCTACCGGACGCTTTTCGAGCAGTCGGAGCGTCTGGTGAAGATCTCGGCGGCGGTGTTCGACCGTGACGAGAACCTGCTTCAGGAGACGGGTCTTTTCGTGAAGCCTGAAGGCAGCGGCTTGTACGCGCAGGGCGCTGACGGGAAGGTTGCCCTTGTCGGCGTTGCCGTCGAGGAGACCGACGCGGATGGGAACAGCCGGACCGTCATCAAGCTGACGGCGGACAACATCCTGCTTGAGGGCCTTGTGACGGCCAACGAGAACTTCAAGATATTGGAGGACGGAAGCATCGAGGCCAGAAACGGGAAGTTCACGGGGGAGATTGACGCCACGGGCGGCACGGTGGGCGGTTTCGACATCAGCTCCTCCTCGCTCCAAGCGGTCTCCGGCGCCGAGTCGATGTACCTCTCTGCGGGGCTGATGCGCTTCATGAACGGCGAGAACAGCGTGTTTCTGGGCTCCGACGTGATGCCCTCCTCGATGGGCGGCATGATCAGCTGCCCGATGCGCGTGGAGGTCTCCCGCACGAGTGACAGTATCCTGTACGGGAACATCGGGCTTTACCTGGACGTGACGGGCTCCAACGCCTATGACGACCAGGGTTACCAGTACTCCGGTAACCACGCGCTATATATTCCCCACGGTGACATCTGCGGCCTGCGGCTGCGTGTCAGGCGTGTGAACACGAGCCAGACGCTTTCCGACATGGACAGTTTCATTATCACGGTGGGGAGCAGTGACATCACGCTGACGCTCCCCGCGAGCCCTCAGGACGGCCAGGCGTACTGGTTCAAGCAGTCGGCCTCCGGTGCCTACACGCTCGCCGTGGGTGACAGCTCGCACCGCATTAACGACGGGCGCACGAACAGCAAGAGCAGCTGGAAGGTTTCCGACGGCTGCATCGTGATGCTCGTGTGGGACAAGGTGAACAAACAGTGGTGCGCCGGCTATTCGGACTACAACTAATAAAATCATACCATCATGGCAAGAATCAATTTCAAAGAACTGCCGGTCTATACCGGCATATCCCATAAGAAAACGGTGACGGGTGACGCGCGCGAGTCCTTCGCTGACGTGCTTTACACCCGCATGAACGGCGTGCGCGCCAAGAACCTCGCCTTGAGGATTTTCAACAGCGAGGGTGAGATGGCGCTGGACACCGAAGACGAGAGGCTCGTGCGCTTTGCCGCCGCGAACCTCTGCATCCCCTCCGTGGGCGATGCGATTATCGATATGCTTGACAACAACCCTGAAAACGAGAAGGAGGAATAACTTATGGCACTGACAGAATCGGAGAAAACGGAACTTAAGAACGACATCCTGAACGCGATCAAGGCGGAGAGCCAGGGCGTTGACGAACTGGAAGAGGTTACCTCACTGGACAACATCAAGAGCCTCCCGGCGTTGCGTGGTACCGAGCTGGTGAGCGCCCCGCTTACCCTGCTGGGCAAACCGGCCACGGACGCCGCGGCCACAGCCAACGCCGCGGCCACGAAGGCGAACAACGCGGCCACCAATGCCTCGGCAGCCACAAGCGCTGCTGGCAGTGCCGCGGCCACGGCGAACGAGAAGGCCGGCGTGGCACAGGCCGCTGCCGCTGCTGCCAATGAAGCCGCCACAAAGGCGGAGAACGCCGCCGGTGCGGTGGAAGGCAGCCTGGTGGGCGGCATGACGGCCGTTCCTGACGAGGAGAACGACACGGTTGAACTCACCCTTCTGGGGAAGACCGGAGAGAAAATCGCCTCCGTCGCCATTCCCGGTGGCACGGGCAGCGGTGGAAACACGTACAACGTGACGGAGGAGGTCCCGCTGCAAAGCGGTTACTATACCCTGGCGACGGCCATCGTGGCGGTGGATGAGAAATACCGTTACAAGGGCCGCTGCATCACCTACGAGGTGTCGCAGGGCAAATGGGAGACGAAGCAGTTCACGGGCACGAGCCTGACGGCCTGGGAGAGTACGGGCGCGTGGGAGGACTTCGGCGGCGCGGGCACGGTGAAGAGCCTGACGGTGAACGGTGAAAAACAGAATCCCGACGCGGAGGGGAACGTGAGCCTGACCATCGAGAAGGTGGAGGTGGACGAGAGCCTGGACGCGGACAGCACCAACCCCGTGCAGAACGCGGCGGTGGCGGCGAAACTGTCCGAACTGGAGGCGGGCACCATCTTCGGCGCGGACGCCGAGCTTAGCGACGACGAGAGCACCGTTCGCCTGACGCTGACCAACAAGGGCGGCGCGGAGGTGGTGGCCGTCGATCTCCCGGCAGGCGGCGGAAGCGGTGGCGGTGACACTTCCACCACACGGATCGTCCTGGGCGCGTCGGTGGACAACCCGACCGTCAAGGAAGGCGGCAGTGTGAAACTCACGTGGAGCTACGACCACCAGTACACCGCCGGCGACGAGAAGGGGGAGAGCACCGGGCAGAAGGCCACCGTGCAGATCACCGTCAAGCGCGGCGCCACCACCACCTACAGCGAGACGATACAGGAGGTAAGCAAGGGCACGTACACCCTCGACCTGACCAAGTACCTGCTGCTGGGCACGAGCGACATCTACGTCGTGGCCATCGCCACCGACCCCTCCACCGGAAAGACACAGAAGAAGCAGGCCTACGTGAGCGTGAAGTCCGTCACCCTGAGCCTGTCGAGCAGCTATAATATAGCCAGCGGCCTCACGCAGGGAGGACTCGGAGCTGACGATACCGCCACGATTCCCTACGCCGTGACCGGTACCGGGACGAAGACCGTGACCCTCTACGTGGACGGTGCGCAGAAGGAGGCGCACTCCGTAACGCGCAGCGGCACCACCAACGGCACGTTCAGCCTGGGCATGTCCGGGCTGTCAGTCGGTCGGCATACCGTGCAGATGGTCGCCGAGATGGAGACCGACGGGCTGACGCTGAAAAGCGAGAGCGTGTATATGGATATCCTTAAAATGGGCAGCAGCGCTCCGTTCATCGGCACGAAGATCACCCACGCCGACGGGCGCATCCTCACCGGAACCGGGCACACCGTCCCGACCCTGGAAGTGGGACAGTACGAGCAGTGCTCCTTCAGCTTCGTGGCCTATGACCCTGCCGTCGTCCCGGCCACGGTGGAGATCTGGCGTAACGGCAGCCTCTCTCGCAGCGTCAGCGTGCCGAGAAGCGTGCAGACGTACGGCAACCGCTTCACCGAGAAGGGGACACAGACCATACAGCTGAAGCTCGGCGCGACCGCCTACACTCTGGATATCGACGTCACCGAAAGCGGCGTGGACATCGCCGAGGCCAGCTACGGCCTGCTGTTCAAACTGGACGCTGCCGGGCGCAGCAACGAGGAGAGCGACCCGGCCGTATGGGAAGCCGGCGGCGTAAAGACCACGTTCGAGGACGTGGACTGGAGCAGCAGCGGCTGGACGGGAAACGCGCTGAAGCTCGTGAATGGTGCGAAGGCCACCATCGGGTACAAGCCCTTCGCCACCGACGTGAAATCCACCGGTCTGACGATAGAGATCACCATGAAGGTTAGCAATGTCACCGACCGCTCGGCGGCGGTGGTCAGCTGCATGGACAGCGGCAAGGGACTTCTTGTCACCACGCAGGAGGCGGGCTTCCGCACGGGACAGACCGTGACCTACACCAACGAGGACGACGAGCAGGTGACGCGCGAGGTGAAACTTGCCACGAACTACGCCGACGGTGAGGAGATGAAGGTCGCCCTGATGATCGGCACGACGGCGGAGAACCGGCTGATGCAGCTCTACGTCAACGGCAACCGCACCGGCGCGGACCTCTACGACACCGCGTTCAATTTCCAGCAGGACATCCCGCAGGCAATCACCCTCGACAGTTCCGGCGCCGATGTGGAGATACGGAGCATCCGCGTCTATAACCGCGCGCTCAGCGACGACGAGGAACTGGAGAACGCGATGGTGGACGCCGACGGCACGGACATGATGATGGCGCTGTACGAGGAGAACGATATCCTCGGGGACACGGGCGATGTCGACCTGGACAAGCTGCTCGCGCAGGGGAAGGGCGTGCTGCGCATCGTGCGTCAGAACAAGCTGGACGACGTGTATGCCGAGAACAACAAGAAGACCGACTTCCTGGCCGACATCTATTACTACTCGCCCCTCGGCCGGGAATACGACTTCATCCTCACGAACTGCTACATCCGTATCCAGGGCACGAGCTCGACGAAGTACCCGAGCAAGAACCTCCGCATCTACTGCGCCAAGGGGAGCGAGCTTCTTTCGATGAGCGGTCAGCACGTCAGCGCGGGGAACAAGTACACGATGCGCCCCGGTGCTGTTCCCGTGAACCTGTTCTGCTGCAAGAGTGACTATTCCGACTCGTCCATGTCCCTGAATACCGGCGGGGCCAAGCTGTTCAACGACGTGATGAAGGAGCTCGGCCTTCTGACCCCTCCGCAGCGGTACCAGTACGAGCAGGCCGGAAACAGCCTCGCAGGTATCAATATCCGCAGTGCCATCGACGGCCTTCCTATCGACATCTTCTGCGCGGAGACGGCCGACGGCGAGAACAGCTACTACGGGCAGTACAACTTCAACAACGAGAAGAGCAAGAGCGGTGCTGTGTTCGGCATGGAGGGCGTGGACGGCTACACCCCGGCGTGCCCGATTACCCTGGAGATGCTGAACAACACCTCGCCTATATGCCTTTTCGCCACGACCAGCGACACGCAGATGGAGGCCGACTTCGACGCCGGTGCGGAGATCAACTACGGGGTTGACACCAGCGGCAAGGCGCAGAGCGACGGCGACATCACGTGGAGCGGCCTTTCCACGGCCGGGCAGACCGCCCTGAAACGCCTGTACGGGTGGATACGGGCGTGCGTCCCCTCCGGTGCCACCGCTAATGACCTCTCTACCTTCGTGAGCGAGAAGTTCAGGAATGAGATAGACAGCTATTTCGACCGTGACTACCTTCTGACCTACTACCTCTTCACCGACTATTTCCTTAGCGTCGACCAGCGCGCGAAGAACATGATGCTGCGCACGTGGGACGGGCTGAAATGGTACATCACGTACTACGACGGTGACACGCAGCTTGGCAAGCGCAACGACTGCTTCCTCGTGTACACGTACACCACCGACCGGGATACCTACGACGCGGAAGCGTCGAAGTACGCCTTCGAGGGCCACGACTCGTGGCTGTGGAACCTGGTACTCGCCAACCTTCAGGACGACCTCAAACGGTGTGCCGCCGGCTTCCGCGCGGTGATGACCAACGAGCGTGTATTGTCCATGCTGAACGAGGAGCAGAGTGGCAACTGGTCAGACCGTGCTTTCAACAAGTCCGGCTACCTGAAATACATCGCCCCGGCCGTGCAGGAGATGTACGGCAAGGTATGGCCGTTCATCTACGCCCTGCAGGGCAGCAACCGTTCGCACCGGGAGTACTTCATCAAGAACCGCTTCGCGCTGCTGGACGCAAAGTACGGCACGAGCAACTTCACGAGCGACAACATCGACCTGTACCTCTCACGCTCCTCCGATGACACGGCCGACATCCTGAAGGTGACTGCCGCCGAGCCCTACGCTTTCGGCTACGGCACGAACAACAGCCCGAACATCGCGGGTACCGGTATCGTGGACGAGGGTGACACCGCCACGCTCTCCATCACCGGTGCGTACACGGTGAACGACCCGCTGCGCGTTTACGGCGCGAGCCGCATGAGGGTACTCGACATGACCGGCGCGGCCGACCACCTGAAGAACGCCCTGGACCTGGGCAAATGCACCGTGCTTCGCGAACTGAACCTGCAGTCCGCCACCACCGGTAGTACCGGCTGGTGGCTGTCGATAGGCAGCTGCCGCCAGCTCCGGAAACTGAACGTGCGCAACCAGGCACAGGCGAAGACCGGCGGCAGCACGAGTACGGCACTTGACCTGACGGAGCAGACGAAACTGGAAGAACTGGACGCGAGAGGTACGAAGGTTCAGAGCGTGACCTTCGCCAAGGGCGCACCCGTGGCGAAAGCCTACCTTCCCGGTACGCTTACCACCCTGCGTCTGGAGTACCTTCCCAAACTGACCGCGGCGAACCTCACCCTGGAAACGTGGAGCAATGTCCGTACGCTTATCTTCGACACCTGCCCCGGCCTGAACTGGGAGACTATACTGAACCGCTGCGCCAACATCGACAGGCTCCGCGTCACCGGCATCGACCGTGAGGACGACGGCACATGGCTGAACCGGTTTGTGAACACGGGCGGCGTGGACGCGGAGGGCAACTCCACGGACATCTGCGCATTGGTGGGCACGGTACGGCTGACCCGGTACCTGGACGAGGAGACCTACGCCGCCTATACCGCCCACTTCCCCGAGCTGAACATCCGCCAGCCCGAGTACACGATGATCGAGTTCGACGATGACGTGTCTGACGACGCGAACGTGAGCAACCTCGACAACGGTACCGGCTACAAGTATGGTAACTCCTACGAGTCGAGCGGCCATATCTCCGCCATCCTGAAGCAACGCCACCGTGTACTGGCGAAAGTGACGAAGAAGCCCACGACACGCAGCGTGAACATGGCGAACGTCGATACCACGGTGAACAACCTTGACGGTGAGATGACCTACTACCCGTTGGATGATACGGACAGCAACAAGTACGCCGACGGTACGGCGGCCAAACTGGACGGCAGCGAGGGCGACTGGATGATGTACGAGCCCTTCTTCTGGAGCAAAGGCGTGAATGACTACCTGAACGGAAAACATTACTCCTGCTACAGCAGCAACGGCAAAGATGACATGCCTGAAGTTCCGGAGGCGACCGTCCTCACCCTGGACGATATTAAAGGTACGAGCGGCGGCTATCTTTCCGGGCGTAAGATCATGAGCGGCAAGTCCACGTTGTCAGAGAGCTACAGCACTGACAGCACGTATTCGGTTTGCAAGGTAAGCGTCAGCGGTTACAAACGTGTGCGTTTCCCGAGCGTTCCCGGCACGAACCTGGTGGGCAGCATCTTCACGGACGATGCCGGCACTGTCATCAGCTCTGTCGTGGTCCCCACGCTTAGCAACAAGTTCGAGGCTGGCATGTACCTGGTAGCGGAAGTCCCGACAGGTGCCACCGCCCTTCACTTCTCCGTGCTGAATACGGCGGAGTTCGACAAGGTAGTCTTGAGTAACTCTGACAAGATCGAGGATCTGGAACCCGACTGGGTGGCGAATGACGAGCACCTTTGTGCGGTTGTGGGCAGCTCGGTAGTAGGAACGAAGCTGCGCGCCTGCATTACCGGCGGCAGTACCACGGCGAGCATGAGCTGGACGGATTTCCATTATTACTCGGCCCAAAGAGGCATGCAGCAGATAGACGCGCTGATGCACTCGCGTATCGCGAACCTGTTCTACGCCAAGTACGGCCGTCGTGACAGCCAGGAGCAGTGCGGCGCGGGTTCTCACACGAACAGCCGCACGACGGGCGGCACGGCGAGCCGCGGGATGACGGACACGATCGGCTACGAGGAAGCCAGTTCCATCAACCCTAACGTGACGAACAGCCTGATAGAAAACTCTGTGCACCAGTACGCCTGGTACCGTGACTCGGACAGCTACGGCGGTGCTACGGTGACGCAGGTGAACAACATCTGCTGCCTTGGTTACGAGGATATCTACGGTCATAAATATGACATGATGGACGGCGTGGACCTTCCCAATGACACGGGCAATTCCGGTAAGTGGCGTATCTGGATGCCCGACGGTAGTCTAAGATGGGTGAAGGGCAAGACCGCGAGCGACCAGTATATCACCGCCGTGGCACACGGCAAGCACATGGACGTGATACCTGTGGGCAGCGTTGCCGGTTCTTCGAGTACCCATTACTGCGACAAATACTGGATAAGTACCGCCGCCAGCCGTGTGGTTTATCGTGCTGGCTACTACGCGTACCCGTATGGCGGTGTTTCGTGCGCGTATGCGAATAGCGATGCTTCGAACACGGTCGCGAGCATCGGTTCTCGTCTGGCCTTCCGCGGCCGGCTCGTCAAGGCGTCGAGCGTCGTGGCGTTTAAAGCGATAAGCGAGGTAGCATGACCGGCCGCGTAAAGCGTCAAAGCGGGAGCGAAGCGACAAAACGTCCGGTGTTTCCCGATGAGGGGAACACCGTCCCATACGGGCGTCAGCCCGTCGAAAAATATTTTTGTTTCCAGGTTTTGTACCTTTTTGTTGAACAATAAATTGTGAAAATCGTACTTTTGCATAAAGAAGGTGGCGCCTCCCATAAGCCGTGTGGTTTATCGTGCTGGCAACAACGCGAACCCGAATGGCGGTGTTTCGTACGCGAATGCGAATAACGATGCTTCGAACACGAACACGAACATCGGTTCTCGTCTGAACAACAATCGAAAATGAATTTTAATCGGCGTACAACACCGGGGACTTGTCCCCACCGTGGTGCCGAGGGAAGCAAGCCTCAGTAACAGCAGCCCGGAAGGGCTGGAAAACTGAAAAACAGAGTGTCGGGTAGGGTTTGGTAGGCCGGAAACGGTTCGAAGAAGCCGGGCCCGGGG
>OJOB01000114.1_pt1 | contig 48664 bp, 31 predicted proteins | sample 1598211 | NCBI WGS metagenome assembly OJOB01 (sample SAMN03922461, study PRJEB24848) | human gut metagenome | isolation source: stool sample | host: Homo sapiens | place: Germany | collected 2009-11 | reverse complement strand
CTTTGTAAAATTTATCCCTTCACATTGATCCCTTCTGTTAAGACGAACGCCGCCAAAATCCTTTAGCAAATCTTCCGTACTCACATAAATTTTATCTTTTGCAGAAGACCTTCTCTTTCCGTAATCTGCAACGGATCCCAAACTGACAAACTGTCGATCTTCATAATTGAAAGCATCGATCTGTTTAAATCTCAACCCGCTCATAATTACTTGCCCTCGCACGGAATCCCCAATTCCCTGAAAAACTCAGTCAACCTTGCATCAATTTCCTTCTCTTCCTGCTCAAGTTTTTTTAGCTCAGCAAACGTCGCTTGAAGGTCGATCTCCTCTTCCTCCTCTGAAGTGTCCACGTAGCGAGGGATGTTCAGATTGAAATTGTTCTTCTCAATTTCATCGTAATTTGCGAGGTGAGCGTACTTTTCGACGTCCTTGCGCTCTACATATGTCGTAAAGAGCTTTTCAATGTGCTCAGGGTCAAGGAAGTTCTTAGCGCGTTCTTTGCGGAATTCCTTGGAACCATCAATGAAAAGAACACTACGATCAGGATTGTTCTTCTTCAGAACAACAATGCAAGTCGGAATACCAGTGGAGAAGAAAATCCCTGCCGGAAGCCCAATAACTGCATAGATACTGCCCTTCTTAAGCAATTCTTCACGAATCACACCTTCAGCTCCACCACGGAATAAAACCCCGTGAGGGAGAACAATCCCCATTGTTCCAGTATCTTTCAGGTGATAGAACCCATGCAGGAGGAAGGCGAAGTCAGCCTTGCTTGCGGGAGGAAGCTTCTTATACGGAGCAAATCGCGGATCTGTCAAAAGGCCTTCAACAGCATCGTACTTCTGAGAGTACGGCGGATTCATCACCACAGCATCGAAGCTGGTGGGTTCATCAGTCGGCCAGTCAGCGTCGAGCGTGTCACCATTCCGCAAATGCTGAAGCCTCCCAGGCACACGGTGAAGCATCATGTTCATTCGTGCCAAGTTGTAGGTCTGATTCTTCAACTCCTGGCCAAAAAACTGCACGGCATGCTTGTTATCGACACCGTTCTCTTCATCATTCTTGATGAAGTTTCGAATTTGCAAAAGCAAAGAGCCAGAACCACAGGCCGGGTCATAAACAGAGAAACCGTACTTGGTATCCTGACCATGAGTCACAATGCGAGCGATGAGCGTTGAGACAGCGTGCGGCGTATAGAACTCACCTGCCTTCTTTCCAGACTCAGAAGCAAACTGAGAGATCAAATACTCGTAGGCATCTCCCAAGGCATCTTCAGGATAAAGGCTGAAATCAATGGAAGCCAACTTGGAAAGCACTGCGGAAATCATGCTGTTACGCTTATCCGGCGTCTTACCCAAATCCTTCGACTGAATGTCGAAATCATCGAACAAACCAGCATAGACTCCACCACCAGCTGCTTCGACATCACGGAATGCCTGGCTGAGATTGTCCAACATGAACGTGCGATTGTTAATCTGCTGATAGAACGCAGAGAACGTCATGTTCGGCTTAATAGCGCAACCGAAACGATCCTCTAATTCGGCCTTGAGATCACCCCATGTCTCTTCGTCAGCACCGGCTTCTTCATAGGCTTGTTGAGCAACTTCAAGACTTTCAGGCTTTGCATCGTTAAGCAACTCATAGGCTTCGACAAGGATTTTGTCGGAAAGAGCTTTGTAAAAAACCAAGCCAAGCAAATAGTCTTTGTAGACGTCAGCCGACATGACCGAACGCATTTCATCAGCGGCAGCCCACAAGGCCGCATTGAGATCTCTTGCAGTAAGCGACATTTATTCTTCCTTTGTTTGGATTTTCAAATAGCGATAAACGGTGGAGCGACTAACGTGATTCAACGCGGCCGCCTTGGCCAAAGGGATACCCTGCTGAACCATGTTCTTCACCTTTTGAAGGGTCTCATCTGAAACGGAACGTTTTCGACCTGTGTAAACACCACGCTCTTTGGCAAGCGCAATCCCTTCCTGTTGACGGCGCTTAATCATGGAACGCTCGAACTCTGCGAACGCACCAATCATCGAAAGCATCAACTTAGAGGTTGGAGAGGCATCAGCTCCGGCTTCGAAAGAGAGACGCTCGGTCATGAAGATCACACTGACACCGCGGCCAGTCAATTCCTGAACAATAGTCAGAAGGTCGGCAAGATTGCGAGCCAACCGATCGAGGCTGTGCACAATGAGGGTATCTCCCTCGCGGATGAAGGAGAGCATTTTTTGAAGCTCCGGACGATCGGTGTTCTTGCCAGAGATTTTGTCCATGAAGATCTTCTCGACCTGCTGAGCTTTCAAGTCTTCAATCTGGCGATCTGGATTTTGATCTAACGAGCTGACCCGCACGTACCCGATACGCATAACCGTTCCTTTTGAGTGCTTTTGAGACACATGTGTTCATTATGGCAAAAAACACTCAAATGGGACAGCCTTCATGAATCTAATCGGGAGTGTCTCAAGGGTGTACCTCAACTACGAGCGTCCATGTAAGCAGCGAGACTTTAAGTCGGCTGGGAACAGCACACCTTGTCAGGATAATATGCTACTCGCCCTTCGGCCGCGCGTACAACGAATACAAGCGAGATCCTCCTGCGTCCATGAAGGATGTCAGTATGGCATCCCAGTCAGGTTGCCTTGATCAATTATTCGGGCGATCCACTTACTACACCACCAGTGACGGGCAACGGCACAAGGCCGAGATCTTCGTGGCGCCTATGCCGTATTCCAACTTGCCCTTCGGCCTGGCAACGCAGAACTAAACTTAGTATTCATGGTTGAAGGTGTGCATGAGGCATATTCGGTTCGGCGCCCCGGGGGGCTCGCCCTACGGACTTCGCTGAATTAAGCCACCCCGAGTTTTGAGGCCAGAACCCTCCTTGGAATGAAGCCAGAGGGAGGAGCAAATAACCCCCGTTCCAGGTTGAGAGAAAAACCGTTCCATTTTGGAGGTTTGACGCAGCAGAAAACCAACACCATCTAGACAAGGATTTCCTTCAGCTTGACACGTACTATCGACTGGCGCAGCAAGAAGCCGAGCATGCAGAGTCTCAGGCTCCTGAAGTCGTACGACAGAGAACGTGTCGATAAATGCCGAAGATCCGGGTTTGCTCTGGTGTTCAAGGAGGTGGGCGGGAGGAGGCTGTTGTCGAAGTCTTCTGTTCGGCGAGAGAGAAGGGCTCGTTTGCGCCCATCAGTAGAACGAAATGAATGTTACGCGAAGGGCTGCCAATCGGATTCAGGCTGGCCGCAGCCTGAGGCGGCGGCTCTGTGTTTGTAGCCCCCGTCAGGCAAGGACCTATCAGGCGAGTGAGGTACCGCGAGTAGGTCCGACTTCTGGCCTCAAAGATAGAGCATCCTGAAGGCGAGAAGACTGTTGTGGTCTGCCGACTCCACGAGCTGCGTTCGCATGCAAGCGATGTTGGCCATGGCTGCGGCGGTCGCAATGACGTCGTCTTCGAGCACACTCTCGAGTGCGTCGAATGGCACGGTCAACATCCCCAGACTCGAGGTGTCGACCAGGGCGATCGGTCGGGTGAGCAACTCGGCCTGCGCGTTCGGTCCGTCTTCGTCCGTACCTTCCTTTCTGAATACGCCATTGATCTGAAGGTCCTTCAGCGTGGGCGGTTGGCGACGGGGAGGGAGGCACAGGTTGGCAAAGGGGAGGTACTGCTGTCCCGGCTTCTGTGAGTCGATGGCTTCATAGACGAGGTCCGGCGCAACCGCGATGTTCACAAAGTACTGGTACTTCGCCTGACTGTAGTGGAAGATCTCGAAAGTCACGGTGGCGCCGCAGCGGATCTTGATGACCCACCGGATTGCCCCCTGTAGGCTCTTTTCATTGCAGAGGGCGCACTGCCAGGTGACGGACTCCGTCTCTTCTGGATTCGGGACGGTGGTCTTCAGATAAATGGCTGCCTTCTGGTAGAGCTCCATGAACCGCGGATGCTGGCTGAAAATCTCCCAGTCACGAAGCTCAGACCGTTCCGCGTTCTTGCAGAAGTTCGGCCACTGGGTGAGCGGCGTCTGGCGGGCTGCGATCCGCTCGATGAACAGGTCCTGCTCATCGGGCGTGAAGATTTGATCGTAGTCGTCGGACTTCTTCAGGGTGCCGCACTTCAGCGTCTTGTTCACGAGCGGCACGCCCAGAGCCAGGGCGTCCTGAATGCACAGGTCTTCCTTTTCCATCAGGACGCTGGGCGGCCAGCAACGGAAGGCCAGATAGTCGACGATGACGCCGAGTTCGCGGTGTCGCTTGTGGCGCCTGTCAACGTCGAGTGACTGGCCGATGTAGCAGGAGCCGTCGGCCCTGAACTGCATGTAGACGCCGCAGCGGTACTTCTTGCCGTACTTCTGGCGAAAATCCTCAGTAAAGAGGCGAAGTGCGTTGGTGTCGCCGCGCACGTCGGCAAAGAGTTGGAAGCCAAGGCGCTCGGCAATGGCTTTTGCTTCGAGAAATTCCATAAGTGAACGATGTCCTATGAATATGTAGGGGGATACGTTTTTGGTGAGTTTGTGCTAGGCTAGTTTTGTCTAGAAAGTATTGAGGTCCTGATGTTTTCCTATGTTGAAGAAACTGAAGAGGGTACGGTTCTTTATCAGGTCCGCACCTATCGTTGGTGTATGTGTTGGGCTTTCTTTAATGCCTCAGAGGTGTTTGAACTGACGGGGATTCCATACCTTTATCGGAAATTTCTAGGAATACCGAGAAAGCCAACTTTTCTTGAATGGCTAACTCAACACAGGCGCCTTTGGTCTAGTAAAACTGTTTATCCGAGGGGTACCCGTTTTTCACGGCCCAGTCCTATAAAAGTAACTGCTGGGAAAATTGGGTACCTGTTTCGAAAGTAAATCAGTTTCTAGTTTTGTTATAGATTCTGATGATCTCTTCTTGGGGCATGCCGGGTGATGCAATTTTTCCTAAGTCTGTTAATGTCTGTTTGACTGTTTCGGATTGGTTTGCTTGCTCATTCAGTTGAGTATAGATTTCCGCTGGAGATGAATAAGTCATAGCTCCGCCAAAGGCCCTCTCCAAAACACTCCGGATTCCAGTTTCAGTTTGTAAATATTCAGAATTTGCCACCATTGTTAAGCCAAGTTTGTAATTAGCTTGATCGCGTTCCTTTCTGGTCCTTGCCATAAAGTCAGTTTTATTTGGCATATCAATTGACTTCTCATTTTGGCGGTTCTTGACAGAGTTATCGTTGACGGCTTGTACGCTGGTGATAGAGGCGTTATAGTTAGTCTCAATATCTCCTCTATCAACTCCTACGAATTCTTTTCCTTTTTGGGCGACAGTCTTCTGAGGCGGAGCTGTTACATTCTCCAATATGGGTTTTTGTTGGTTAACTAAAGCGCTTAGCATTGCTCGGTTCTGAGAATTCGAATTGAACATCTTCAAAGCCTCGAAAGCGTCGCCTCCAGCCATGGAAAGAGCAAGTTCTCTAACCATATTGTCTTCAGCCTGAGAGGTTCTTGTCGAAACTCCTTTGCTGGCAGTATGCGTAGCAGCGTCCAGGTCAGAAGTTGTGTCAGAGGTCGACCGGCCTTCAGTCAGTCCTTTTTGTTCTGAAAACTGAGCTGTTGCCGAATCATTGAGAGTGTTCCTAGTGCCATTAGTAATAGAAGTTGCTTCTCCTGTTTGCTCGTTGATCGAAAGATTATCGGCTGTTTGGAACGTGGAGTTTTCAGTGGCGCCAAAAGTGACGCCGGCGCTGTCAATGAGAGTTGCAGAATTATTACCCGTTGGACCAGTGTTAACCCTGAAAACATCAGACATGATGAAATTGCCTGCGGGTTCCAGTGCCCCGTTTTGACTATTTCCTTTCGATTTATTGTTGATGGTTTGGCCTAGATTATTTTTACCCATACTCATCACTGTTGATCCAAGACCAATTAGTCCACTAGTATTTGTGGAGCTCAACAACTAGTTGTGTCGGCGTTATGGGATGGCAAGGTTGTAGTGTTGCCTCCAATGCTTGGAGGCGTTTTGTCGTTCTGATTATTTAAGATTGTATTCAGATTGTTTGAGGCACCACTATTAAAGGATAATCCAGAGGCGTAATTGAACTCATTTGCGGAATTGCCTTGTCTGCTAGCATTGGTACTAAACATGCTTGTATTCTGAGTGCCGAAATTCGCCGATTCATTCGTCCCGTACGTAGTACCGGAGTTTCTGGTGACGCTCCAACCATCGTCGCGATTGACGCTGTTGGTCACGCCGGTGCCCGAAACGGACTGGACCCCAGAGTTCGTGGCAAACGAACTTGCATTGGTCGCAACAGACGACGTGCCAAAGTTGTTCGCGTCTTGAACAGCGTTCATGTTCGCTGTATCGGACGAGACGCCCAGGTCGGACTTGCGGACGTTCATGGCAGTCATCTGTCCTGCGGAGCGGTCGAAGGCCGCCGTACCTTGAGCGAGTTCGACCTTGTGCGTGTTCGGATCCGCCCAGCTGCTCGAAGTGTCGGTCTTGTTGGAGGACACGTTGTTGAGAGATGCGTTGTTGAGGGAGGCGTTGCCGGCGGACACGTTGCCCATGGCAAGCTGGGAGCCCTGAGCCTGAGCTGCCGAGGATGCGGGGGCGAGAACGGAGGAGGTCATGGCGGTGAGGGCCATGTCGCTGCCCTTTGCGACGGCGTAGGCGAGCACGGGGACGAGCCACAGGAGCGAGCCCGCCATTGCCTGGGATGTGGCGCCTGCGTCCCGAATCATGGTGGCGGCCGCAAGGGTCACGCCGCCGGCGGAATGGACAAGCTGGTTCATCGGCTCCATGTCGAGGTGCAGCGTGAGGTAGTTGATGATGGCGGTGATCGGCGCCCAGAGACTCACGGAGATGAGGAGCGTGAAGTAGGCGCGGCAGACCATTGCGCCGCCTGCACCCGTGCCGAGCATCATCAGGAAGACCATGGGCCAGAGGCCGATGACGGTGAACTCAAGGATGTTGCGAAGCTTCGGGAGGGCCGATCGGGCCATTTCGCTCAGGGTTCTGTAATTGATCTCGGAGGCGAGGTTGCCCTGGGAGCGTGCAATGGCGACGCCTGCCGAAAGAGGCGCCTGACCGGCCTTGGCTGCAAAGGTCATGGTGGTCTCCGGGATCGCGGACATCATGAGGGACTGTCTGAGAGATTCCGCCATGGTGCGCGAGACGCCGAGCATGAGAGATTCGGCCTGCGGAATGGCCGTGGAGAGGGCCGCGTTGACGCCGTCCTTGAAGTCGACGTTGAGCTTGAGGCGCAAGCGGGACTCAAGGGCGGGAATCTCGGTCTCCTCGAGGGTTTTCTTGAGTTCTTCAGCCGCCTGCGTGCAGGTCAGGACCTTGTTGTTCATGAACACGCGACGTGCCGGATTGACCCATCCGTTGGTGGAGATGAGTGCATTGATGTCGGGGGCGTTGAGGAGCTCCTGACGCTTGACGGAGTTCTCGAGAATTTCGGGAACGATGCAGCGTTCCGTGAAGTTGGTGAGCGACATCTTGCCGTCGGCCGTGATGGGCTTTACGGAGAGCATGGTCGTGACGACGCGCTGCGGGAAGGCCACGCCGAAACGTGTGTAGCGTGCCGCGTCCACGTCTCCGAAGGCCGTTTCGAACGATTCGGTGAGCCAGTAGGAGGCGCGGGAGATGACGGATGCGGGCCATCCGATGCCGAGCGGGATGTTTTGAACGACCTGAACGTTGGCGGAGCGCACGTCTCTCACGGCGATGTTGACGCGGGGAACGAATGCGGCCGAGAAGATGAAGACCATGGCCGCGATCCAGACGATGAGGTCGCCGCCCCTGTAGCGGACGGCGGCGCCTGCGGCTGCGCAAATGAGGCCGAACAGGGCGACGCAGAGGAGGAGCGAGCGGTAGTCGTCGGTGCCCGTGATGAGTGCGAGGGTCGTCCAGAGGTCGGCCACCTGCGCTCCGTTCCAGTATGCGTAGAAGTCAAGTGCTTCGGTTGTCATGAGGATTCCTTACTGGGTGATGCCGCTGCCCGGCATCGTGGAAAGCGCCTCGATGGCGGAGTCACCGTAGATGGTGCGCTGAAGGTGAGAGATGTAGGAAATGAGACTCGAGACCTGGGAGACCCTGCCCGACATGACCTTTTCACGGCTCAGAAGCTCGGCTCGAAGGACGTCGCAACGGGCGACAAGCGTTTGGGCGTACTCGGTCGCCTGACTGTTGGCCGATTTGGCGGACGAGGACGATACGACGCTTTTGGCGTCCTCGGTGAGCTGTCCGACTGCGGTGAGGATCGCCTCGTAGGCTGCGACTTGGGCGAACGTCTGGAGCATGCCGTCGGAGAAGTTGATCATTCGCGGAGAGGCGGCGAGTTCGGCCAGTTTGAGAAGCGGCAGGGAGGAGATCGTGGCGAGCATGGTCATCTCCTCTGCAGTGACTCTGGAGACGTCCCTGTAGACAAGCGAACTCCTGTAGTTCGTCATGGCCTTGTAGATCTGGTTGTTGAGATTGACGTCGATGTAGGTGGTTCTGGTCGGATTGAGGCACTTGTCTTTTTCATCGCACTTGTAGACGACGGCCTCCGTGGGAGTCTTGTCCGAGCCGGGTTCGCCGAGGACGGCGTTGAGAAGGTCGAGCGCGGGGTAGTTGCGCTCCTCGATGGTGGTACTCGTGCCCGAGCCCTTCTTAACGAAGACGCGGGTGCCGATGAGCGACATCATGACCTCGCGCTTTTCCTGAGTGAGGCGCTGAGAGCCCTTGCCCGAGATGAGGAGGGCCCAGGTGAGATTGAGTTCGGAAGCCTCGACGATGTTGCCGCCGGTGTCAGTGCGCGTGGGCGCGCTGGAAACAACCTTGCCGCCGTCAGCACGGGTGAGGGAGTCGGCGTCGTGAGCGTCTTCGGCCTGACCGAGACTGCGCAGGGAATTCCTCGCCTTGTGGCCGAGTGTCGAGATCCATTCGTTGGGTCCCGCGTTCATGATGTTCTCGGCGACTTGACAGGAGTCTCCGAGCATGCTGGCGTAGCGCATGAGCATGTCGCGGAACTGAGAGATCTGTTCGTTGAGGTCGGGTGCGAGCGACTGGAGGGCTGCATGGAAGGCGAGCCCGGGCAGGGCCGTGCCGATCGAGCGCACAAAGCTCACGAACTCGTCTTTCGACGGAATGGAGAAGGCGCCGAGGAAAACGTCGATGCCGCCGCAGCCGGCCTTGAGTTCGGGCCCCTGAAGGTAATAGGGCTGGAAATCCTCACGATTGGCCTTGAGGATGAAGCGGCCGCCCGTGACGGTGTCCATCGAGGCGGACGCGTAGAGGCCCGGAGCCGTGTAGCTGCTCTGAAGGCCGGCGTCGTCATAGAACTCCTGAAGGAACCCGGCCTGAGAGGTGCAGGGCGGGAGCGCAAGGAGGACGAGGAGAGGCAGAAGCGCAGGCTTTGGCAGATGAGGTGCAAATGAGTTTCTTCTTTTCATGGGCTGAGTTTCTTGGTTGGAGATTTTTCGTCAATCAATGTGCTGGTCGGCATACGGCGTCAGCGAACGGGTTTCGGGTTGAGCGCGGCACCGGCGTGAGGGATCACGACGGGCGGAGTATCGGCAGTTTGGGCGGACGGCATCCTGAGCGCAGGATCGGGTGGCAGGAGCAGAGAGCCAGTGGGCGCGGCGCGGCCCCTGATGTGTGGCGTGTCTTCAAAGCCCGAAGGGTTCGAGAGGATGAAGACGAGGCGGCGCGAGAGTTCCTCGCCCGAAACCGCGCCTGCGGCGATGAGCATGCCGTCGCGACCGGCAAGTCCTCCGCGCAGGAGTGCGAAGTCGGGTCGTGACATGGCCTTGGGATTGGGCACGAGAATGACGGCGGGCAGGGTGTTGACGCCGAGCTTCTTCGCGCGGCCTGCGTCGGGCTGCACGAGGTCGAACCCTTCGAAAGCGGGAATGCTGGTCCCGGCGGCGGGGGCGTCGATGCCGTCGGCAACGGCGAGGAGCTCGAGTCCCCAGGTGTTGGCGAATGCACGAACGGGCCCGGCGGCGACCTGCGTGAGGGGATCGCCTTTTTTGCCGATGAAGAGAAGGCCGGCGTCGCCCTGAAGGGACTTGACGAGCGCATGCGACTTGTCGCGCTTCATGGCACTGAGCTCGACGGTGGCGAAGTTCGCGGACGGTGCGGTCGTGGTCCAGTCGTAGCCGGGGTTCTGCATGCGGCCGAGCTGCCAGGCCTGCGCAAAGCGGGCGGAAAGCGCGAGAAGGTGCGCGTTGATCGCCTGATAGGACTGCATGTTGGCGGGCGACGGATTCATGATGGCCGTGTTGAGGCGGCGTTCGCGTTCGGCTCGAAGATCCTCGACGGTCTTGAAGGTGGTGAAGTCCTCGGGGTCGAAGGGCTTTTCATCGGGCTTGACGACAGACTGGGGTTCGGGCGGCTCGACGGTAGAGCCCGGTCGCATGTCGGGCACCGCGTTGTCGCCGTAATAGAGGAAGGGACGATCGGGATCCGCCCAGACGTCCTCGTCCCACCAGGTGGACGGATGACGAACGTCGGGTGCATCGTGAGGACGAGCGGGGGCGTAAGACGCGAATTCGCCCTGCGCATTCGAAAGGGATGAATCGAGCGGATGGCCGCCTGTGGACGGAAGAGGTCCTGCGAATGCGTCAGCAACGGTGCCTGCAAAAAGGAGGAGGCAGAGCGCGGCGAGGATCATTCCGGTGATGATGTTGATCTTCATGGTCGGTGTTTGAATGGACGAGAGGTTCACTTCGAGCTCGGGGTGGAGGGGCCGCCCGTGCCGTCGGGTTTCGTGGGCTGGTCTTTGGAGGCGACGGTGTCGGAAGCGCCGGGGAGCCTGGCTGTAGTGGCGAGTTCCCCCTTGACCATGGCCTCGATGCGTTCCTTGGCGCGTGCAGCCGCGGCCTCGGCGGAAATGTTTCCGCGGGCCGTGACTTCCTTGACGATGTCGGCGATGAATTCGGAGAGGTCCATCTTCGAGAAGTCAAGCTTTGCGAATTCGTCGATCGTGAAGCCGCGGGCGTCGGGCTTGATGGGGTTGCCGAAGTCGCGTCCGAGCTGCGGGCGGCCCTGCTCGTTGAGAATGCGGGCAAGGCGGGAGTTGAAGCAGACGTGCTTTTCGGCGGTTTCGACGCAGCCGAGCCCCGTCACCTTCTTCTCGCAGGTGGTGCCCACGTAGTGGCAGAGTCGCTGGGTCTTCGCGAGCGCGGTGCGCTGGTCCGTTGCGCGGCAGCTCTGGTACTTGTTCCAGAACTGGCTGGCCATGGCGGAGACGAAGCCCGCGGACGAGAAGTTGAAGGTCCAGCCTGCGGACTCGGAGTACTGGGCGGTTGCACCCCAGAAGGAGAACGTGGGGGAGTAGGCACCCGTGCCCGACGAGCCGTAGATCTTGTTGAGGAGCCACGAGGTCTTGTCTGACCAGGAGAGGAGGTCGTAGACGTAGGGCGAGCCGATCCACTTGACGAATTCGACGCCTGCGGCAACGCCGAAGAGGAGGTACTGGCCGAAGGCGGCGTTCGAGGTGTTGGGGGCAGCGTCGGCGCGGCAGCAGGTCTCGGCCGCCATGCGGTCGCGGCAGGTGGAGACCGTGCCGCCGAAGAATTCGTTGACGTTGGTGTCGCCGTAGACGGAGAGCTGCCGTCCGATCTCAAGCTGAAGGATTGCGTCGATGAAGTCGCCGTCGGCCGTGTCGCCCACGTCCTGGCACTGGTCGCCCACGCAGATCTGACCGTCGCAGACCTGGCCCACGGAGGCGGAGAGGCCGGGACGCGTGCACGAGTAGACGCGTGAGGGTCGGGGACAGTCGGGGCTGCCGTCGGAGCAGGTTTCGGAGACGAGCTTGCAGGACGGGTCCTTCTCGTACTCGAGACATTCGTTGCCTTCGGCCCTGCAGGTCCACTTCTCCTCCCATGCCCAGCAGGCGCGGTAGGCGGGACGGCCTTCAACAAAGCGCAGGCCCTCGCCCTCGATGCAGGTGCGGGACGCCAGTATGCAACCAGACGAATTGTCGGTGGTGCTCGCGCGCGAGAGGAGCGAAAGGGAAGCAGTCATGACGGAGCCGTCGTCAAGGAGACAGTCGTCGCTCTCGCGCCAGTTCGTGACCGTCATGGCCTTGAGGAAGGTGGCGGGTGAGACGGATTCGGAAGTGACGGACTCCGTGCAGACATAAGTCGACTCGGTTCGGCGACAGTTGCCGTCGGCGTCCGTGAGGGTACATTCGGGCTCGGCCGCAAGCATGCAGTCGCCCGAACCCGAAAGGTTTTTCAGGGAGCCGCAGGTGTCGGTCGACGACGATGTGCAGGTCATGGTCGTGCGGTATTCGAGACAAGGGAGGACGCCCGTGGGGTCGGTCTTCACGCAGACCCTGGAATTGACGGTGCAGTTTTCGCCCCGGGCGGCCGCATCCTCGAGCTCCTTCCGGCAGGCCGAGTCGTCCTCGGTCACGTCGCCGGGCGTCGTCACGACGTCGTCGGTGATGATGTCGTCGCCGATGACTTCGTCACGCGTGCAGCGATAGGTCGAGGACCAGCGCACGCACACGCCGTGTTCCTCGGTTTCGCAGACGGGGTCGGTGAGCTTTTGGCAGCCCGCGAGTTCGAGCTTCTGGCAGGAGGCCGCGCCGTCGACGGAGGGACAGAGGATCGTGCGTTCGGTCACCCAGCAGACGGGATTGGCGGAGACGAAGTGTCCCTCCCAGTTTTCGACCTCAATGTCGCGCGCGTCGTCGTCGAGGCAGACTTCGGCCCCGATGATGCAACCGGCAGGGATTTCGCCCTTGGTTTCCTTCGAGTATGAGACTGTGACGGAGGTGTCATCGATGCGGATGCCTTCGCCCGAGGGTTCGGACTTGCAGACAAAGTCGGTCGTGGTCTCGAGGCAAATGCCGCCGGACTCGGCTGAACAGACGGGCGCGGAGAGCGTGCAGTCAGTGAGCGTCGGATTGGCGTCGACCGTGCAGCGAGAGCCCGCGGGATTGAGCGTCACGCAGGTGAAGGTGTTCTCGTAGCGAATGCACTTCCCTGAATTGTTGTTCTCGGCGCAGACGCGGTTCTCGAGCGTGCAGACGGGATCAGCCGCCTGAACGAGGTTCGGCAGCGGGAGAAGAAGAGGGAGGAGCGAAAAGAGGCGGCGCATGTCAGGAGCCCTCCGCAGTCGCAGCCGTCTTGGGGCGGATTGAGGCGCAGTGGTCGACCCATTCTTCCTTGATGTAGTAGGACTCGTTCACGTAGGTGAGGGTGAGCCTCATGGAGCCCGTCATGTAACCGTTGTAATAGACGCGGGCTCCGAGCTTGGCCGTGCAGGTGGGGCCGGAGCATTCACGCTTCGTCCATTCGTAGTCGGCCTTGCAGCTGCTGTTCGTACGGTGGGCGATGTTTCGGAGGGTGTAGCCGAGCGAGATTCGCGTGGACTTGAACCCCTTCACCTGGATGGCCAGATAGGAGGAGTTGCCGCAGGTGTGCTGGCCGATGAGGACGTCGCCGTCGGAACAGGGGTCGTGGCTGAGACTGTATTCACCGTTGACGCGTGCGGTGGTCTTGTCGCCCAGGACGCAGCCGTGGTCGTTGTTCGACTCGAGGACTTCACTGCACTTGACCGTTTCGGTCGTGGCGTCGGTGGAGGTGCACACGCCCGAGAAGATCGCGCGTGCGACGGCCGAGGTCTCTTCGGTGACGGTACCGGAGGCGGCGGAGGATTCCTTGCCGAAGAAGCATCGCTCGGTCCAGACGGAGGATGCGGGCTTTCCTGAGACGGTCGTGAGGCAGGAGCGCTCGGAGGACGTGCCTTCGCCTTCGGCGCATGCAAAGTACTTTGCCGTGACCTTGCCGATCTCGACGGGGCCGATGCGGCAGGCCTTCTCGTTCCACCAGCCGCCCGCTCGACAGGTCTTCGTCACCTCGACGGGGTCGGCTTCGATGGTCACGTCCTTGCAGGTGTCGTTGTCGTCCGGCGTTACGGTCGGATTGTTGACGATCTCGTCGCGGCCCGCGAGCACGTCCTCGCCGATGACGGGACGCTCCGGGAAGCCCTTGTCGAGCACCTGAATGGCGCGGCAGGTCGTGTCGGTCTTGCTGCGACACTCGATCACGGTGGCTTCGGCCGAACCCGTGAGCGTGCCCTTGCCGTCGGCCCAGAGGTTCTTGACGTCGTCCAGACCTTCGGTCGACCCGCCGCCCACGGCATCAAGCACACCGTCGTGGTTCGCCATGATCCCGTCGATGTCGGGAAGCTGAGTGTTGCGCGCAGCGGCAACGGCCTCGGCAACCGTCACGGCGTGCGAGGGCAGGGCAATGGAGAGACCGAGAGCGAACGTCATGAGGGAAATGAGACGTCGAACGGGAACTGTACGGGTCATGGCTCTCAAAGAGGTGTAGAGATTCGGTTCCAGGGTGCGGTTTTGGGTGTTCAGGGCGCGATTCGGCCGAGCGGCGTTTCGTCGAGTACGGTTTGAAGGGCGGCGATGCGGGTGCGGTCCGATTCGTCCATGACGGCGTCGGCGAGCGTGCGACGCCACTGAGAAAGGGCCGAGACGATGGAGGCCGTGCCCGAGACCGCATAGACGCTGCGGCCGATCGTGAGGAGAACGGCGGGTGCGGTGGGCGCGGCGGTCATCACTTCGTAAACCTCTTCGGTCCTCGCATCGAGCCTGCCGCCCGCCTCTAGACCCTCTTCGGCAAGGGCCAGAAGGAAGGCGAAGCGTTCAGGATGGATCGCGGCTCCGAAGCCTGCGTCAACGAGCGGCGCAAGACGTTCGGATGCTGCTTCGAAGTCGGTCCGGTAACCCGTCGGGGTGCGCGTCACGGGGAGACCTCGAACGAGGACCTCGACGTCCGCAGCGTCACCCACGAGCTTGAGTTCCTCGGCCGCCGTCTCAACGAGCGAGGACGTCATCCCCGTGTCGAGCAGAATCGTGATGCGGGGTCGCCAAGTGTTCGAGTTGTCGGACCTGGAGTCCGAAGAGGCTTCAGGAGACGAAGAAGCGGAAGGCGCGGCGGCGAGCTCAGTAGACGGAGCCTTCTCCACTTCACGGACCTTGGGCGCAATCGTGGCGGGCGAGGGTTCGAGAGCAGTGCCTGCGGGTCCTGAAGCGAAGGCGGCGGGGAGAAGAAGGCAGGAAAGGGCGGCAGCGCCGAACGTGGACACAAAATTCATGACGGCTCTCTCGTTAACGGAGGGTTTTCGTTGTGGCGGGGCGCACGGCGGGTGCGGAGAGGTCGATCGACTCCTTCGAAGCAAGGCCGGCGGGGACGGGCGAATCCGGAATCCCATCGGCATTGAGCGCAGGTGTCCACACGGAGATTTCCGACGGCGTGAGTTTCACGAGGGCGGGCCAGTGATTGAGACCGAGACGGCGCGTGAGGACCGAGCCCTGGTCTGCCCAGACGCGCATGCCGAGCTTTTCCTGAGCGAACGCAACGCTGCCCGCCGCCACGACGGGACGAATGGCGAAGGAGGCGGTGGAGAGCATCCTCATCGCGAAGTTGACCTGGCCGCCCGCACGGGAGTCGAAGAAGAGAAGGAGGCGGCTCACGTCGTTGAAGAGCTCGGCGCGCCTGATGTCCTCAACCGAAAGACCCGTGGGTCTGCGAATGAGCGTGGTCTTGACGGCCATCGGACGGAATTCAGGAAAGACCGGGGACCGCATCCATTGAATGAGCGTCTCTTCCTTTCGCTTCACACGGCGGGACCATTCACCCGACTCCACGGCAATGCGGGCGTTGGCCTTGAGGATCTCCTCGAAGTCGGGGTCCGACGAGGTCTGCACGGGATGGTCGGCAATGAGCGTCGTCACCTCGTAGTGCTGAGAAGGTTCGGACGTGCAGGCGGCTTCGGCCGAGTCGGCAAGGCTGATCAGGAAGACCGATGCGGCGGCCGGAATGCAGACGAGCAGGCAGAGGCGAAGCGCCGAGGCGCAGAGGCGCTCGATGAGGCTGGGCCTCACGAAAAGGCTCCGGCTGATGGGGTCGTCGGGCGCAAAGGGCGGCGTGTCGTTGGATTCGTGCTTCATGAGAATCTCCATTGTCTTTCTGTGGGTTTTGGGTTTATGAATTCCCGCAAAGGACTTGAATGCAGGGTGTTGTCGGGCTCATCCGCCCCATTTGGCGGACATCGAGCAGCAGTCGCGGCGTCGCCAGACGAGTACCACGCCGTCCTCGCCGCCGGGACTCCAGCTCTTTCCCGAGCCCGAGACGACGGTGGTGCGCCCGAGCGGGCTGCAGCAGGAGCCGTCGGTGTTCTTCCCCGAGTGCGCGGGCCAGACGAGCTGGGTGCGCCAGACGTCCTTTCGCATCAGGGGCTCGTAGAAGGACTCGCAGAGCCCCTTCGAGCCGTGGGCGGCAAGAAGCAGCCCCTCGCGCGAGAGCTTCATCGCAAAGCGGTGGGTCATCAGCTGCCAGACGGCCGTGTGGGAGGTGAGCGAAGCGCTCCAGCCCGTGAGCGGAAAGACGTTCCCCTGACAGCCCGAGCACCAGTAGAGGGAGTTCTGGGGAAGGCCCGAAGAGGCGGACGTGCAGTCGGCGGCGCACGCGCCCTGGGCGATCGGATTCGCAAAGAGCGCGGCGTCCGGGTTCAGGATGAAGCTCGAGAGCGTGTCGTCCCATAGGGGATCAAGTTCGGACATGTAGGCGAGGTCGAACGTCTGCTGGTCCAGACACCCGTCGTCAAGGAGCGCCTCGAGAATGAAGAGCCAGGGCGTCGCGTACCAGTGCACCTGACGAAAGTCCGTGTGCCGCTTCATCGAGCCGTCGGGCTCGTGCGAATGCACCTTCACGTGGTCTGAGATGCGAAGCCCCATGTCGCCCATGTTCACGCCGCCCATCGAGGGAAGACACCCCGCATGACGAACGATCTCCGCCGTACGAAGGGGCTCCCAGAAGCTGAACGTGACGCCGGCCCTCAGGTTGAGGCCTTTGCCACAGGTGCAGAACGGCCCGCCCGCACCCGTGTCGGGGTCGGGCAGAACCGAGGTGGTGAGCGAGGCCTTGCCGCCGATCTTCACGGGAAAGACGCAGCTCCAGCAGACGTCGGTGACGGGATTGAGGATCTTGCCCTGACAGACCGTGGCGGCATTCACCGTAAGGGCCGCGACGAACATCGCCGCGCCCGCAAGAAGAAAGGAAAGCGGGCGCATCAGGCGTTCTCCTCACGTCGGGCGAGACGGGCGGCCCTTTGGGCCTTGCGTTCTTCGCGCTGCTTTGCCCTGCGTTCGGCCCTTTGGGCAAGCTCGGTCTCACGGAGTTCGCGTGCGCCGTCGGCGAGCTTTTCGAGAATCGAGGTCATTTCGTTTCTCACGGCCACGTAGTTCTCGCGCTGGCGTGCGGCGGCTTCGAGTGCCTTTTCGTCGACTTCAAGCCCGCGGCGGGCGGAGTTGTCGAGCGCAAGCGTCACGGAGAGGAGCGACTTGAAGCGCTCGGCCCAGACGCAGGCTTCGGCTCCCGTGAAGGCGGGAACATTGCCCGCTCTTGCGGCTTCGTCATAGGCGTTGATGAGAGCGATTTCGGCAAGGGTCTTCATCCAGGGGGCGAGCTTCTCGCCGTCGCGAAAGCCCTTCGGGTCGACGCGGCCCGTGGCGCAGGTCACCGTAAAGCCGCCGAGGCGGGGTTCGATCAGGCAGGGTGTCTTGTCGACGGCAAGGAGCGCACGCAGAAAGCCGCGTGTATCGACGACGAGCGGAATCTCCCACGCATCGAACGGATTCGTCGCGGGGACGCTCTCGCCCGCATAGACGACGGCGGTCTGCGGATCGGCGGTCCAGCAGTCGGTGACGAGCTTCACGGTGTAGGCGTTGATGCGGTTGATGAAGACGAGCGGACGACGGTGCTTCCAGACGTCGGCAGCACCTCGTCCGAAGAGAAGCGAACGGCCGACGGCCAGATGCACGCGTGAAGAACGCTCGGACGTGAGCGCATGGGCCCAGCGAACGAGACCGGCCGCACGCGAGACTTCACGCGAAGCAAGATGGCCGTCGTGACGGGCGTCCCAGGGAATGGCCTGGTACGTGCCCGTGAGCCTTGCGGTCACTGCGGGGCAGAGCGCGCGCTCGCGGGCTTCGCGTTCGGAAAACCCCTCGGGATCCTTCTCGCAGGCCCTCGTCATGGCGCGGGCGTGGCGTTCGGCCGCAAGGCCGCACGCTTCGAGCACGTCACGGGCTTCGGAAACGGTGAGCGTGTCGAGCCTTGAGGCCAGACGCCTGCCGTTGGCCACGAGGCCGTCGTGCCCTAAACGCAGGAGCGCTGCCATCACGGCCTCGGCCGTCGCACCGCCCGTGCCCTTGAGGTACTGCGAAAGCTCGACCGTCAGAAAGCCCGCGGCCGATACGTCGGGCCAGGAGCGGATGCGCCTCCGGAGCGCACGCTCGTAGAACTGCTCTCCGGGCTCCACGGCGACGTTGCTCTTCGGAACGGGCGAGACGGGCGCGGAGCCCTTGACGCCCGAAGGCGGGGTCACTTGATTCATGTCTGTGCTCTTTATCGAATGGCTGTTGTCAGCGTTGTTTGTCAGCGGTTTTTGACGGGAGCAGCTTCGGCGGAGGGCGAAGGTGCGGACGTCGTGGCGTTGGGGACGGCCGTCATGGCGGCGGAAAGTCCCGAGGGACTCATGAGGCCCGAGACCACTTCGCGTGCGGCAGCGGCCGACACGTTCTTGAGGCCGAGGCGCTCGATGACGAGGTGAGTCACGTCAAGCGTGCGCCCCGTCGTGGAATGAGCGGTGTCGGGCATGGCCAGCACCGCAGATCGCGAGAGGACAGGCGCGCCCGCCATGTCGGCTGCCTCCATCACGGCGGCCCTGAAGAGACGGTCGTCAAGCGGCAGCGACATGCGCGAGGCTTCGTTGTCCGTGACGATGATCATTCTGAGTTCGCCCGTCAGATACACGCTGTCGACTTGAGGAGCCGTTCGGCCCGTCGGAATTCCCTTGGCGTCAAGGAGCGCCGTCATCAGCATCAGGTTCCTGATCTCCTCGTCGGCCACGACGGCCGTGACCGACACGGGCGTGTGCATGACCGTGAGGTCGGGCACGACCGACTTCGCCGTCGTCCAGGCGGCAAAGGCGGCCACGGAAGAGACGCAGGCAATGGCAAGCGCCGCCCTCAGACACCCCTCGAGCCCCGACCAGCGTTCATGAAGGCGGTTGAGCCTTTCACGAACGATGTCAAGACGCGATTCGCGCTCCTCTTCTTCACCGCCTTCGGCCTTCCAGGCGCGAGTCTGGTGCGGGGTCGGAAAGCCGCCGAGCGTCTCGTGCGTGCCCGTGCGGACGGGAACGCGGGGACCGGGCTTCGGGCCGCGGCACGACACGCGCTGGTCGCGGGATTCACACTCCGCCATCACGTCCTTTTCCCAGGCATCCATGCGGCGGGCATAGGCTTCGTCTCGCTCGACCTTCGGACGTTCGTCCTCGTCAAACGCATAGCGCGGCGGACGACGCACGTCGACGAGCGCGTTTTGCTCAGCCTCGGCATCGCGCACGCCGTTTCCCCAGAGCGAGTTCCAGCCCTTGCTGCGGGCGTCCTCGTTCCGGTCGGGAACGGAACCCGAATCACCTTCCTGAGAGGGATCCTTTTCGAACGCAGGATTGCCGCGCTCCATCTGCTCGATTTTCCTGGAGACCAGCATCGAAGCCAGTTCGGCACGCGTGGGCTGGGTGCGGGCGTGAAGCCTGAGAAGGGCCTGCCTCGCCGTATGCTCGGCATCAATGCGCTCGGCCTCGAGGTCCACGGTCCTTGACGGATCGGCGGGTTCCTCAACGGGCGGCTTGACGCGCACGGGCGTGCGGCGGCCGGAGAGAACCTCGGTCGCGTGATAGGGACGGCCCTGACTGTCGAGCTCAACGGGTTCGGGGTCCTCGGCCGCGGGACGGATAATGGAAACGGGCTTCTTCACGGGCCGGTCGGCAGAAGACTGATCGTCATCGTCGTCAGGCTCGTCATCATCGATCTCATCGTCGTCGGCCGATTCGCAAACCGAGACCGCCGGGTCGGGAATGTCGTCGTAGTCCTCCTCTTCGTCTTCTTCGCCTTCGATGTCGATGATTCGGGAACCGTTCGGGGACTGACTGCCGGAAGGTCTGAGGACAGGCGAAGATGGCGCTTCGTTCGTTTCGCCCGCGGGTTTCCCGCGGACTTCTCCGGGCGCTGGACGGTCGTCCGCCTTCATGTCCGTCATGACCCCGGACGGGGCCTCATCCATCAGCAGGGAGAGGACGGGCTTGACGTGGGGGACGGGCGCAGCGGGTGCGGCAGACGTGACCGGGCCTTCGGGCTTCTTCGCGGCTTTCGCTTCCTGCGTTTTCTGAGCGGGCTGGCTTTCCGTCTTGGTTTCGACCTTCGGCTCGACCTGTTTCGGAGCCTTCTGAGTCTCCTTGGGCTCGGACTGCGCCGTTTTCTGCGCGGGCTTCGCTTCGGGCTTTTCCGAGGGCTTCTTCACGTCTTCGGTCCTGGCCTGCTGAGCCTTGGCCTTCGCCTGGGGCTTCTTCGCCTTCTCCTCGGACGGGAGAAAACGGCCCGTGGCGTCACGCTCGGGCATCTTGATGGGGGCGGACGGCTTCTTTGCAGCGGCCTTCTGCGACTTATCCGTCTTCTTTGCGGGAGCAGCGGCCTTCTCGTCGGACATCGTCTCGTCCTTCTTCCTGTTGATCTGCGGCATGGCGCGCACGGTCTGCACGGGCGGAAGGCCGGCGGATTCTCCTGCGGCCGCGGGTTCCCTGCGCTCGGGCATTGCGCCTGCACGGGCCTTCTCGATCTTGTCCTGAAGGGCGGCGTCGGCTTCCTTCGCGGTCTTCCTTCTTGCCGTCGTGCTCGCGCCTCGGGCCGACTTCGGCTCGATCGAGTGCTTCTTCGGAGCGGAGGCCTTGTCTGACTTGTCGGTCTTTTCCGTCTTTTCGCTGCTGTTCTTTTGTTCGGTCATCGGTCGGATTCCTGATTTCGGTTGAGGGCTGCAAGGGCTTCGGGCGTGGGTTCGAATGCGCCGTTGGCGACGGCGCTCACGGAAGCGGCCATCGTTGCACCCGCCTCGCGCCATGCATTGACGGCGGAGACTTCGGCGGGCAGCGACGAGTAGAGGACCTGCATGAAGCGGTCAAGCACGAGGCGTCCGATCGCGGGCGGCGCATCGCCCACCTTCACGATCATTTCGGACCACGCTCCGCGAACGGTCGTGAGTGACGGCAACGCTGCCCTGAACCACGGGTCGGTCGCGAGCTGCCCCTTCGCCTCAAGGCTCGAAAGACATTCGGCGTCCTGCCTCAGATAGATGCGCGTGTCGGCGCAGCTCCAGGCGGCCTCGGCCGTCTCGCTCTTGAAGAAGTCTGCAAGCGACTGCGTGGCAACCACGAACCCGCCCTTGTGCTTTCGCGCACGACGAAAGCCCGAGGCGATGAACTTCCCGCTGTGGCCCGAACCCATCAGGTCCCAGGCTTCGTCGATGAGGACGAGCTTCACGGTACGGCGGTCGAGCGACATCGTCTTTTCGATCCAGAGCATCAGCGTCATCAGAACCGCCTGACGAAGCGCGGGGTGAGCGGAGAGGCCCTCGAGCTCGAGCACCGTAAGGCGGCTGCTGAAGTCGATCGGACGGCCCGAGCCGTCGAACCAACGCGCGAGTGGACCATTGAGGTAGGGCTCGAGCTGCATGCGCAGGTCGTCAAGTCGCCTGTCGTGAACGGCGCGTTCTGCAAGAAGCGCATCGAGGTCGGCAAGGGTCGCAAGCCTTCCCTGCATCGCCGCCATCTGAGCGGCCGAGGCCGTGAGCTGAATGAGCACGCTGCGCTCGAGGTCGGGAAGAGGACGGCCGGGCGAGACGAGTTCGCCCAGAATCGACACCACCGATTCGATCCCTTCGGAGCGGTCGTCGCCCGCAAGGGCCTCGAGGATCGCAAAGGGATTGAGATCCCAGACGTGCTCCTTGTCGAAGACGAGAAAGGCCCCGTCGAGCACCGCGCAGGTCTTTTCATAGGACCGTCCCACGTCGATGATCCAGACGAGCCCGCCCTGCGCGAGGCAGCTGAAGGCCAGCTGGTTCATCACGACGGACTTGCCCGAACCGGGCTTGCCCACGATCGTCACCGAATAGTTCCCGCTCGCGTTCGCAAAGGGATCCACGTGCATGATCTGGCCGCGTCGGCCCACGAGCGTGAGAAGCGGAGTCCTGCGGTCACGGTCGTCGCGAATCGGCGTTCCCTGCCACTCGGTCATCACGGGCGAGCCGCAGACACCGGTCGCAAGAGTCCTGCGCTGTATGCGGAAGCTCCTCTTCATGTCCTCGACGAGAAGCGGACCCGCACACATCGGAAGGGCTCCCATCAGGGCCTGCGCATGAAGGCAGGTCGTGCGCCTCACGTCCATGCCCGCCTTGCGTGCAATGGACTGGGCGGCGTGAACGGCCTCGGCCTCAAGTCCCGCAGGTGCAAGGAGCAGGTACTGGTGCGCTACGCGCGCGATGCCCCCTTCGGTCTGGAAGCTGTTGACGGCAATCGTCCACTGGCGCGCCTTTTCGGGATACCAGGGACTGATCTGCGAGACGGGCGTGTGCGACATCTGCAGCGCACGCATGCGGTGGCCCTCGGCCTTGACGCGCTCGGAGGCGGAGTCAAGAACCGCGATGATGCTCGTGAAGAGGAAGGGGCACGGAATCTGATGGCCGCCACGACCGAGCTCGCCGAGCATCTGGCTTGTGAGAGCGAGCGAGATGTGCCCGCCGTAGTGTTCGACCCCAAGCCCCACGGCATGAACCGCGGACTTCCTGTCAAGCGTCTCGAATCGGATGCGGTGCTTCTCGACCGTCACCTCCGTGTCGGCCTTCATCACCTGAACGGACGGAGGCTCGAACGGGTTCGCGGACGGACGCACGAAGTCGCCCGAGCGCACGAGCTGCGGGTTGAGGATCTCGGAAGCCGTGCCGACGAGCACGTCCGCATCCCACACGCCCATGAAGAGCCCCGCCTGCTCGAGCACGGCGGAAATGGCCCTGCGCGCGGTGAGGACCTTTTCACGGACCTCCTCGTCGTCGGGCTTCGTCGTCGGAACGACAACCGTGAGCCAGACTCGCCAGTGCCTCGGATACACGGGGGCCTGGGGCGTGAGCTGCTCGACCGCACCCTTCACGAGGTTTTCGGCGGCCCAGTTCGTGGCCGTGTCGATGATGCCTTCGGCTTCCGGGCTCAGCGGCGGAAACCCGTCGGGCACACGTGCTTCGGGAACCATCAGCTCTGCAATGCCCCTTACGGCCGACGACGCGAAGGCCGTGATCGAGAGGACGGATCCGGCTTCAAGCGGAGCCGCGAGGCCGATGAGTGTCTTCTCCATCTCGGACGTGACGCCCGTCTGCGGAAAGATCTCGATCGCAAAGCCGAGTCCCTCGGGGTTTTCGGGCTTGTCGCCCTTCAGCGTGAAGAGGCCGTCTGGCGTGGCGGACTCCCAGGGGAGCGCCGTTGAGAATGCGTCGACGCGCTCGCCCGTACCCGGAATGAAGCCGGGAATCCCGGAGGAGACCTTCAGGTTCTCGTGTCCTGTCCTGATCCGCTGAAGGATTTCGATGAATTCCCTGACGGGATTCTTTGAGGAGGTCATCACGGGTTCTCCTCAGGAGCCTTCATCTTTTCCGCGAGGACGTCGGGGTCATAGGGCGTGCCCTTGAGGGCCGCCTTCTGGGCTTCGATGAAGCGGCGGCTGCCGTCACCGAGCGAAGAGGCGACCTCTGACTCTGATGCACGAACTCTCGGGACCGAAGTCTGAGCGTGCTTCAACGCCGAACGACGGCGCTCGAAGGGAAGGCGCACGACGGCGGAGCCCCTGTCGGCGCTTTCGGCTCGCCGCCGGGCTGCGGCCCAACGGGCGTCAAAGGCGCGGGCGTGGATCATCTCGCCCTCATGAAAGTCGCCTTCGTCGTCCGTCCAGGGCGCGATCCAGATGGTTACGATCACCTCGGGGAGGCGCTTGGGCGAAGAGCGGCGCTCAGGCGCTCGTACGGCGGGTGCGGCTACGGAAGCCTGAGCCGCATCGGCCTTCACCGTATGAACGGCGGGACCCGCAGGCGTTTCGTCGGCGGCCTTTCCGTTCGTGCCTTCAATTTCTTGAAGGCCCTTCGAGGCGGCCTCGATTGCCTTGTCGCGTTCGATCCTGTCGGGCGTGCGGCCGCGGACGCTGTCCTCGTAGGTGTCGGAGAGCGAACGGCAGGAGACCCCCGGCGTCATCGGGCAGCTGAAGTCGTTCTCGGCGTTGAGGCCCGTGAGGGTCCCGCAGCCCGAGAGGGCGAGGGCAAGGGGAAGTGTGGCAAGTGCAGGGGCCGTTCGGCGCAGAAGGCGTGCGGTCTCGTTTCGAATCATGGCTGGATTCCTGTGTTGTGTTTGTCGTTATCGCTTCGAGGGATCGGCGAGCAGCACGCCCTGCGAGAAGACGAGGTCGACGGGGCGGCCGGCATCCACCTCAAGCACGGGGAAGATGCGGTCGGCGAGTCTCAGGTAGTAGTCGGTGATGCGGTCCATGGAGTCGGAGAGGCCTTCGCCCATGCCGGACATCCAGGCGTTCTTGTATCGCTTGCTCTGCGTGCCCGTGATCGACGTCGTCACCTCCTCGGAAGAGCGGGTGATCGATTCGCCCAGACCCGAGAGCAGGCCGACGGAGAGCGCAGAGGCAATGGCCTGACCCGATCGGGTCACGAGCTTTCCTCTCACGCCCACCTTGCCGTCCTCGCCCACGGCGTAGCCGGAGACGCGCACGTCGAGTGCTTCTCCCTTCTTGCCGACGCAGGAGAGCCTGTCGAGCCTCACGAAGGCGCGCTCGGAAGAGAGGTCGCCCGTGGCCGAGGCGGTCACGTGGCAGGCCGTCACCTGACTGCGCCAGGCATTGGGCAGCACGGCCGTGTCCTCAAGACGGATCACCATCGGAAGCGGCTGGCTCGCAGCACCTGCGCCCGTGGAGGCATAGACCCCCGTCAGCAGCCTGCCCCGCACGAAGGAGCCTGCAGGCAGGTAGTCCTCGACGGTCGTGCCCGCGGCCCTGTTCACCTGCAGAGGCGTGTCGGGGTTGAGCGTCGGCGAGGGCCCCACACGGGGTGCGGGCGACGTCGGTGGGGCGGGAGGCGGCAGCGTCACCATCGCGAGCCTCCGACCCGAGACCGCCTGTTGCGCCGCCGCATGAGCTTCATCCGGAACCTTCACGCCGCCCGAGATGTCGGGAAGCGCGGGGACGATTGAAGAGGCGGGCTCGTTCGTGTTTCTGGCGGGATCGGTGTGAAAGACCTTTCCGGGAGTCTTCGAGCCGAACTGGGAGGAGAGCTTCGAGATGTAGGCCGCATCGTCGTTTGCCTTGAGCAGGCTCTTGATGCGGGCCTCGGTCTCCTCGGGCGTTTCGCCCGGACGGGGCGTAAGGCCCGCGCGTCCTGCGATCGCCTTGAGGTCCTTGACTTCGCTTGTCTGCGTCTCGAGCCGGGACTTCTGGTCGGCGATGATCGCGCGCAGTCGCGTCTCGGTGGCGGCAGCCTCGCGCTGCACTTCCTCGATCCTGCGGCTGAGCGCCAGGAAGTTCGCGTCATAGCGTGCGATGAGCACGTCCTTGTCCGTGCCGTCGGGGCGCAGCGTGATCATGGCCGCTTCGGGCGGAGCCTTGCGGGCGGGCTTGGTGTCGGATGCCTCGACAGCAATGAAGGCGATGATCGCCAGGGCGGCGAGGATCGAGGCGGCGAGCGCCTTCTGCTTGAACCTGAGAGTGCTGTTCGAGGGCTGGGAGACGCCGTCAGAAGACGCGGAGAAAATGTCCTTCAGCTGCATGACGACACTCCAGGAAGATAGCCGGCGTCAGCGTTGCGCACGGTGCATGCGCAATCGTTCGTTCTGATCTCATTCACGGGCGTTCTCCACGAGGACGAGCTTACAGCTGTCGCCCGGCTCAAGAGAGGTTTCGGTTGCGGCAGCAGCCCAGACCGAGCCCGAGAGAAGCTCGGGATTGATCTCGACGGGAAAGACCGTGCCGTTTTTGACGGTGAGTTCAACCGCCTCGGCATGGCGGGAGCGCCAGATGCCTTCGATGCGCACGCGAAGCGGTGCGAGCTTCTTCATGGCGGCGGCCGCGCCCTGAGCAGGTTCGGTCATGGCGGTGCGGGAGACTTCATCGGTCTCTTCGCCCCTGAGGACGAGCGTCACGAGGCGTTTCATCTCGGCGGGGAAGCCTTCGGCGCGAAGGGGCGCAGCGGGCACGCGAACGGGCGCATTCGCCTGTTCGGCCCTGCGCACGCTCTTTTCGAGGATGATGGTGCGGGGCTCCGCATCCGCGGTGAAGGTGAGATGCAGGGGCGCAGTCTCGCCCGACCTGCAGGTGACGTAGACCATGGCCGAGCCCTCCATCTTCGGGAGGACGTAGAGCATGCCGCTCGCGGCATCCGTCTGAACGTCGATCAGGTGACGGTCGTAGACGGCCGAGGCAATGGGGTCGGCCGGAATGGCGACCATGGTGGTCTCGTGCGCGGGCAGCGTGAATTCAAGGGGTGCGTCGCCTTCACGGGCCGTGAAGACGGCGGCGTCGGACGACGGGGCGAAGGCCGAGAGGATCAGGACGGCTGCGCCTGCGAGCGCGAGCTTCGGGACGAATCGCTTGAAGGACTCAATGTCAGAGCGAGTGACGATCATGAGGGCTCCGTGAGGGAAGGTTTTGTCAGGACCCAGACGACGGCTGGTCGGTGAGGGACGTGAGGAAGAGGCGTCCTGCGTCGTAGCGGAACGTCAGTCGCCAGGTCTTCTTTCTCGAGCTCGTGACGGTGCTGCCGACGAGCGTCTTCTGGACGCCTTCGACCTCGACGGAGAGGTCGGACGTGTTCACGCGGGCGCGGTCGGGATAGAAGATCGTGGAGGAGTGGTCCTTCTTGATGCGGTCGGCCTCAACGATGAGGGCCTCCTCGAGCTTTCCGTAGAAGCCCGGGTCAACGTGCTGAAGGACGACGCGGCGGGAGGAGTCGACGGTTTCGGGCGTGACGCTTGCCGCATGGGAGAGGACGGAGAGGGCCCAGCGCTCGAGGTACGGCGCGCCGGGACCCGCCTCGTCGAAGGTCCAGACCTCGCGCTCGGCGGCGAGCGTGGGCGGAACGACGATTGTGCGCGTCTCGGGCTGCTGCAGGAGAAGCGCGAGGGCGAGGATGAAGTTGAGCGCAAAGCTAATCGCCATGATGACGGCAAAGCTTCGTCTCAAGCCGATGCGTTCGGCGACGATGGATGTGTAGAGCATGAGAAGGAACCCCGAGGCGGCTGCGCATGCGCGGACGTACGGCTGCGGCCCTGGGGAATGGGGGGAAGTGATTGACGTTCGGACCTGACCGTCGGCGGACGGGCTTCAGCGCACGAAGTGTCTGGCCGAGCTCGGGGGCGTGCGCCCGAAGGAAGACGCGCCGAGGTGCCAGTAGGCGAGCGCTGCACCGTAGCCGCGGCCGTGAAGGCCCGAGACCTTGTGCCAGCCGTAGGCCGACAGCGCGCCCAGAAAGACGCCGGCCCCAATGTGGTCCAGCACCGCACCGAGATAGGTCACGGTGAGGACCACGGCGACGAGGTCCGCATCGAAAAAGAGAAATCGAGGCGGATCGTCAAGGCCGGTCGGGACGCGAACGCCCTCGGGTGCCGCCATCAGACAGTAAAGATGCTGTCAATGACGGAGGGTGCGATCATCAAGGTCAAGCCGCAGGCGATGGATACAACTGCAGCATAGAGACTCCCCTTGGCGAGCCCGACAGCGAGGCCGACAAGCAGGAAGATGATGGCGATGGACTTCCCCAGGGAGCCCTGGGCCCAGCCCGTGAGCTGGGTGTACAGTTTGTCGAAGGCCTGCACGTCCCCCGCGGAAGCTGCTTGGGCGTACAGAACAAGAAGGCCTGCGGCGATCTTGTCTTTCTTTGATCCCACGGCGGATACTAGTTGATGGAAATTGATTTTCATATGATTTTCATCTGATTTTTTGAGAAAACCGCCGACGTTCGGTTGGTTCGAGACGGTTGGCGGGGTTTTTATTTGCCGGCGAGAGCAAATGTACGCTTCGGCAAAAACCTTTCGCCATACGGGACATTCATTAAGCTTCAGCCCCGTTGGGGAAAAACCTCGAATTTGGGTTTTCAGAGGAAGCGGTTTTTACTCCTGCAGTCGTTTCGAGCCGATCGACTGCCGTGCAAAGGTGTCAAAACAGAGCGGGTGAGCCGCTCGGGCCCCTTCGGTGAGGGGGAGCGGAGCGGCTGAGCCGTAACCCATTCATGGGATGGCGATCGGTAGAAAAACGTAAAATTTCGGAAGAGGGCGGGCCAGGGCGGCCGCTTTGCAGGGAAAAGGGCAGGGGAATTGAGAACCGGTCCCCTTCAGGGTTAACGCGAATGGGCTACAATCGTGAAGCAAATGAAAACCCTAGGACGATGGTCGTTCCGGGATTGGAGGAAATTCTCGATGTCGCATCTTTTGCAGGCCGTTGTCGGCGCAGCCGTCGGCGACGCTCTTGGCGTGCCCTATGAAGGGAAGGAAAGGGACACCTACGTCTGCGAGAACATGCACCCCCTAGGCTGGCATGAAAAGCCCGTCGGTTTCTGGTCGGACGATACGGCCATGATTCTGGCCGAGCTCGACAGCCTTCGTGAAAGGCAGGGCTACGATGCCGAGGACGTGATGATGAAGTTCGACCGCTGGCTGCACGAGGGGGCCTACACCCCCGACGGCAAGGCCTACGGCTGGGGCCGCACGACGGCCAGGGCCGTCTCGCGCCATCGCAGTGGCACGCCCGCCGACATCTGCGGCGGCGGCGACATTCTCGACAACGGCGCAGGCGCACTCATGCGCATGCTTCCCTATGCGCTTCTCAACAGCCCCGACCGCCTCGAGATCGTCGATGCGGCTGGTTCGCTCACGCACAGCCACCAGATCAGCATCGTCATCTGCCGTCTCTACTCGTGCTACGTCGACGAGCTCCTTCAGGGGCACAAGCCCGCCGAGGCGCTTGAAGCGCTCATTGAGAACCACTTCGTCGAGATTCCGGACTACTACCTCCCGAAGCTGCAGCTCATGCCGCACCTCTCGCGCGTCTCCGTGCCGAACTCCGGCTTCGTCTCCGACGTCTTCATGGCGTCCATCTGGTGCCTCATCAACTCCGACAACTACGTCGATGCAGTCCTCAAGGCCGTCAATCTGGGCGGTGACGCCGACACGATCGGTGCGGTTACCGGCGGCCTTGCCGGCATCATCTACGGCCAAGACGGCGACAACGGCATTCCCGTCTGCTGGTCTCATGCGCTTTCCCGCATCGACTACATTGAAGAGCTCTGCACGGCCTGCGATGGCATGATGCGCTGACGACCGTGCATTTTGCGCTCCATTCGACACGCAAGAGGACTGCCTGCAGGCGGTCCATTTTTTTTAGCTTGATCCTTGATCTCGAGGGTGATTTCAGGAAGGCTTGATTTGAATCAAGAAATCGAAGTCTCGTCGATGCTCCTGATGGAATCCGGAAGTGAACATCGCCTTAAGGCCTCTGTCTTTCAGGCGTTGACGGCGATCACGTTCTATTGAAGCGGCAGAGATCTTCACCCTGATAAATTGATTTCAAAAGGCGAAAGCCGCCTTGGATGCGCCTTGAGACGACATTTCCGTCATTTGCTCGGGTTGAAAACTTTTGATCTGCATGGCACGATGTTCGCGTCGCAACCGCTCAGGCGTTTCGACATTTCTTCGCAATAACACAAGCTACAGAAATGACACCATACATAAAAAACATGACCCTCAGAAAACCTGTCGTCGACGAGCAATGGCTTTCACTCAACCGAACCATCCATCAGGTTGCGCCACTCTGCAGGAATCCCGAACACCTTGAAAACGCCGCCCGCGTCCTTCAGGCCGAGGGCGGTCTCGAGGCGCTGGCGCGCCTGATCACCACCGAACAGACGGCGTTCCTTGTTCTGGCCATGCTGGAGAAGTGCGGAGCCTTTCAGCGTACGGCCGTCATTAACGGCGGTCCGTGCGTCAGGATCTCGGCCGGGGTGTCGGCCGACGCACCCAGGAAGGCGGGTGTCGAGCTCACGCGTCAACAGATGATGAAAATTCGCTTCTCGATTTCGATTTCGCCTGAAATGCGCAGCATGTGCTATGAGGGAAAAATACCGTATCCGGACGGCACGATCTTTGAAAAGGGTTCCACCGGATATTTCCACACCAAGGGTTGCCGCCGGACCTAGCCCTGAAGGATTCGTCTCCCGCGACCCGGTCGTCACCGCTGAAGGATGACGTCGAGGAGACGTCAAATGGCGGGCTTGAGTCCCGAAATATGATCGATGATCGTTTCGATGGGGATCTCCAGGGCCGCCGAGGTCTTTTCCAGCGTTCTGTAGAGGAGCGAGGTCGTCTCGCCGGCCAGCATGGTGTCGGCCGTGAAGGAGTGCACGCCGCTCTTGTGAATGAACTCGGACTTCGTGAGCTTCTTGTGCTCCATCATGGCAATGACAAGCTCGCAGAAGCGCTTCGCACGCTTGGCTTCGGAGGCAGTGGTGCTCTTCGAGGTGTCGTATCTGAAGATGAATTCTTCTGGATCTATGCGCAGGGCCAGAGCAGCCGTGATCTTGAGGTCGGGATCGAGCGGAAATCTGCCGACAAGGAGCCTGTAGGCGTTCTCGACGGAGCAGTTGGTCATGGCGATCCAGTCTCTGAAGCAAAGTCCCCGCTTCTGGAGCTCGGAGAGCACGATGGGCGTCCTGTCCTTCGTGCCCACGAGACTGGTGGCATGTTCACGGATGGCGTCTTCGCCGACGTCAAACCCCTGTGCAAGGGCTGCGACAAAGGCGTCGGAGGGCTTTCTCGGGGGATACATGAGCTGATCAAGAGGAATGCCCGTCATCTCCGAGAAATCGGTCATCGGAATGGACCTGTAGGTCAGGGTGTTTTTGATCATCATGGCGAGCAGGGCGGTCTCGCCCTTGGGCATCATGCCGATGACGTACTTCGTGCGAACCTTGCCCTGGCAGCGCACGCGCGTGTAGAGGTCGCGAAGCACCGCATAAGGAACGTTGAGCTCGGCTGCGAACTTCTGGATGCTCTGGGGCTTGATGGGCTTGCCGGGGAGGTTCAGATGGGTAAGAACCGTGGGGAGCGCAATGCCCGTGTTTTCCGCGATGGTCTTCGGATCGAGACCGAGCGCGGCCATGCGTTCCTGAAGATAAAGGTTGAATTCGTCAGGCTTCTCACCGGTGGGCTTGTAGGTGGTCATGTGAATCTCCATGAGGGTCGGCGTGCGCCGGCACGCGCTGCGCGGATTCATGTCGCGCATGAACCTGCCGACGACGTCGCGTCGCCGGAAGGTCGCTGGTCAATTTCTTTGTAATGGACCGGCTCAATCAGGGTCGAGCCGGTCGGGTCACGTGTTCTGACGCGCTCATTTCCTCTGCGCGGCCTCGGCTTCGGCCTTCTGCTTGTCGGCGAGGCGGGGCTTCTGCTTGCGGTTGGCGACGATCTTGTCCCAGAGGCAGTTGGGCGCAATGCGCATGGCCTTCGCGAGAAGGCCCATCTGCCAGGGAATCGTGCGGTAGGAGGCGTCGCTGTCGATGGTCTTGACGGCGCGCTCGGCGAATTCGTCAGGCGTGAGCACGAAGGGCATCTTGTAGGGATTGGCGCTCGTGAGCGGCGTCCTCACAAAGCCCGGACTGATCGTCTGGACCTTGATGCCCGTCTTCCTGAGGCCTACGCGAAGGCTTTCGTTGTAGGTGATGACGGCTGACTTGGATGCGCCGTAGGCTTCGCTGCCGGGAAGGCCTCGAATGCCGGAGACCGAGGCGATGCCCACGAGCTTGCCGCGGCCGCGCTTCGTCATCGGCTCGATGAAGCCGTGGAAGGTGTAGGCCATCGCGAAGACGTTCGTCCTGTAGATGGCTTCCATCACCTCAAGGTCCTCGTAGAACTCGGTCTTGCAGCCGATGGAAATGCCCGCGTTGGCGATCACGATGTCAGCGCCCCCGGAAAGGGCCTCGAACTTCTGTGCGGCCGCAATGATCTCATCCTTTTTCGTCACGTCGGCGGGAATCGCGTGGTAGCGAGACTTGTCGCCGGGAAGCGTGTCGATGAGGGCCTGCAGCTTTTCGGGATTGCGGGCGACGAGCCCGAGGACGTCGCCTCGCTGCGCATACTGGCGGGCAAGTGCCGCACCGATGCCGCTTGAAGCGCCGGTGATGAAGACGTTGGACATGTTCCTGATCTTGCTTAAATAACGAATGAGCTCAAGTGTACACGAGGGAAAGCCAAAAAATACGAAGAAAACGCTCGAATCGCCGGAAATGCATGACGGCAGGCAAAAAATGCGGCGGGTCGGGATGAAATCCGGTCTCCCACTCGTCCGCGATTGTCTTCAAGCGCCGCGTCGTTTGGCACGAAATCAAATCGGGTGACGTCGAAAAGTCCCTTCGTCGTGAGCTTGAGGTACGGAATAACGGGGAGCGCAAGGAACGAGAGGGGCATGAAGGCGTTGCTGTCCTGCGAAATGCCGTAGTGCCCGTGGGCGAGCTTCGTGAGCCGCCTGATGGCCGCCGCCGTCTCTTCGGGCGTTCTGTCGCTCATGAGGCCCGCGACGGGAAGCGGCAGCGCATCGAGCACCTTGCCCTTCGAGACCATGACGATGCCGCCCTGCATTTCCTCAATCTTTTGCACGGCAAGCGCCATGTCCTCTTCGTCGTCACCAGCTACAACGATGTTGTGGGAGTCGTGGGAAACCGACGTGGCGATTGCGCCGCCTCTGAGTCCGTGGGCGGGATCAAGAAGACACGTGCCGATGTGGCCTGTGCGCCTGTGGCGTTCGACGACCGCAAGCTTCACGCATCCCGGATTGTCGGAGAGCCTCACCGTACCGTCGCGAAGTGTCTTCACCGCAGCAATCTTCTCCTCCGTGATGAGGCTGTGAGGCAGAAGGCCGATCATCCTGGCTTTCTCGGACGGGGCTTTGAAGTCGAAGGATTCGGCCGTCACGGGCGCAATCCTCACCGTGTCCGCGAGAAATCCGGGCTTCTGCTTTGGCGCACCGATGACAAGGCTCCCGTTGCGGGCGACAAGCCTGCCCTTCGTCCAGACGGCGAGCGGACTGAAGTCATCAAGGTTGTCGAGAAGCAGCAGGTCGGTTCTGCGTCCGGGCGCAATCACGCCGCGGTCCTGAAGGCCATAACATTCGGCGGTATTGAGAGTCGCCATCCTCACGGCGTCAACGGGATGGATGCCCGCCTCAACGGCCATCGCCAGCATGCCGTTGATGTGCCCTCGCTCAAGCGTGTCGGCGAGGTGCCTGTCGTCGGTGCAGAAGCTGCAGCGCCGCGAAAGGTCGGCAATGAGGTTCTCGATCAAGGGAAGACGGTTTCTCGCGAGCGAGCCTTCACTGATCGAGACGTACATGCCAAGTGAAATGCGTTCCCTAAGCTTTGAGCTCGTCGTGCATTCATGGTCCGTGCGGATGCCGGCACGGGCATAGGCTTCGAGATCCGCGCCCGTGCAAAGCGGCGCGTGGCCGTCGACGGGCTTGTCGAGATTTAGGGCAGCCGCGACCTTGCTGCTGGCCTCGGGGTTGCCATTGAGGATGCCGGGCACGTTCATCATTTCGCCAAGACCGAAAAAACTCGGGGTGTTCGAGCAGCGCCTGTGTCTGCCCGGCATCAATGAAAGCGCCTTCATCCTCGAAGGGCAGGGCCGGAACACAGGACGGCACCATGAGCTTCACGACAAGCGGGAGGTCCCGGCAGGCCTCGACGAGCCCGTGCATGGCGTAGGTTGGTCATTTCATGAGGGTCGGCGGTGACAGTCGTCGTACCGAACGGAAGAACCAGTGAGGCGAAGCTGGCGGGGAGAGCATCGGGCTCTCGATGTGCACGTTCGAGTCGATGAGGCTCGGCAGAAGCACAGCGCCCTTTGCTTCGAAAGTTTCTTTTGCGGGTTCCGAACCGAACCCGTGGATGAGGCCGTCTTCAACAAGTACTGTCTTCGTATCGAGCGCTCCCGTGAAGACGTCGAGCACGCGGGCGTTGAGAATGGCAAGGTCATGGATCTTAGGCTTCGGGCTCTGCTTGGCGTCCTCTACGAGAATTTTTGGATGCAGTCATTCTAAGGCGAATGTCCTCTGCAAAAGAAGAAAACGTGCATCGGCGAGCCTTCGTCACGGACGAGGCGGCGGGCGAGGGCGGCGGGGCAATCGGATCGGCTTCAACGGCGCTCGTTCCGTAGGACTACAATACTGAATCCTTTTCCAACCACAAGAACCCGACTGAAATCCAATTATGAAAGACAGAATCGGCACTGCTCTCTGGGTGGCCGGCGCGATCATCTGCGCCTGGGCCCTCTCGGTCTCCCTCTCGATGATGTTCGACTTCACGATCGAGGAGGCCCGCCAGAACTTCCGCCAGGGCTCCTTCATCTTCGGCGCAGCCGTGGTCTTCGCCTTCGTCTTCCGCTCGAAGGTCCAGACCTGGGGCGCGTTCGAGAAGTTCCTCATCTACGCGCTCGTGCCCGTCGCGGGCATCCTGCTCACTGCCTACGGCTGGTGCCAGCAGTTCGCGCCCGAACTCGTCGCAAGCCTCGGAGCCTGATCCCGTCTCCAGCCCGTTCACGACTCCCAAAAAGGCCGTTTCGCCGTAATCGCGAAGCGGCCTTTTTGCCGGCCGAAAAACCGTGTTTTGATATAGAAATTTTTATCCTTATAGGACTGTTTAGTCTGGTAAGAACCCACAAGTCCTCCGGAGAACTGGAGAGGGCGGGCAAATGCAACCAAATCCTTCAGATTGTTCGCCTTTTCACGCCAATCGGGTCGAAACACCGCTCCTGCAGAAGTCTTCAGGACTCGAGAATCAGTCTCATGACGCTTGGGAGAAACCTAAAGACGACAACCAAACGCCGTGCTTAATCATCGGCGAAAAGGTTAATTTTGGGAAAAACCCTTGATCAGGCGCAAGAAATTTTTTCTTTATGGGCCCGACTCAGGTGTTTGTCGTAGACAGCAGGGGGCGGCGCGACTGTATCATATACGCGAATTTAAACACGGCCTGACGGTCCCTCGGATTCGAGACTGTCGCGCCTGTCGGGGATACGCACAATACCCCTCAAAGGCAGGAACGACAGGGCCTTGCGTCAAGGAGCCGCCGCTGAAGGCCGAATCTCAACTCGAAAATAAACAGAGAGAAACTGATGATCAGAATGAATTCGCACAAGACGGTCCTCATGCCCAAGTCCCTCGAGGATAACCAGGTTCAGATGGACAACATCTGCAAGGCCTTCAACACTGGATCCGCCTCCGATGCCGCTGCGAGCATCGGCGAGCTCTTCCGCTGCCGCGGCATGAGCCAGGTGTCCATGGCGAGCGGCATCGGCCGCGCGGTCCTCTACAGGTCCTTCGGCAAATCCGGCAATCCGACGCTTCAGGTGCTGCTCGACTCGTTGCGTGCAGTCGGTCTCACGCTCGTTGTGGCGGAAGCCAAAGACAGGTAAAAAAGACCCGGTCCAAACAATCAGGAGCCGTCGGAACGAAAGCTTCCGGCGGCTCTTTTCCTATGCGTGTCTCGTTTCCTGCATGACCTTTGGAGGGATTTTGCCGTGTAAAGACGGCCCGTGAAGGAGGGCGGGGTCAAGGGGCGCTCACTCGTGACGCAAAAGTGCTATCAAATAGGGGGTATATGTCGATTTTTCCTCCCGAAGGCCCGATTCTTTCTATAAGATAAGGGGCACAAGGGTGTTATTCGACGCCTCCCTTTCGTTCCGACCGTTCCGACGGACCCTGCGTTGAGGAGCACCTCTGAGGAGGACCAAAAAATGAAGATTCTTATTCCCATCGACGCGTCCGAATGCAGCAAGAACGCCGCCTTCTGGGCGACGGGCAAGCCCGCTCTCTTCGGCAAGGATCCCGAGATCCACATTTTCTATGCGCAGGAGCCCGCTTCGGACCGCATCCGCTTTGCGACGGACCCTGACACCCTTGACGAGTTCTACCGCGAGGAGGCGAAGACCGTCTTCGACTCCATCATTGACCGCTGCGGCACGCTTCCCGCCAGCGTGACGCTCGACTACGGCGTCGGCTCTCCCGTCCAGACCATTGTTTCCGCCGGCGACAAGCTTTCGGCCGACATGGTCGTGATGGGCACGCACGGCAAGGGCCCGCTTGACAGCCTGCTCTTCGGCTCCGTCTCGAACGACGTCGTGGCGCACTCTCATCGTCCCATTCTGCTCATCCGCGAACGCATGCCGACTTCCGAGTCCCTGAAGCGCATCGCGATCTGCCTTGATGAGTCCGACCAGTCGCTTCGCGTCCAGGGCTTCTTCACGGAGCATGTCGACCTCTTCGAACAGGGCACGTCCTTCACGCTGATCCACGTTCAGAAGAGCGCTGAGGACGAACAGGCCAACGGCTTTGCCGAAACGGGCACGATCGCCAACGAGGTCGAGTCCATTCTCACGCGCGCCGGCATGAACGTCTCGACCAAGACGCTCTACGGCGACGTGGGTGACGTCATCGCCGAACACGCCGAGGAAGAGAACTACGACATGATCGTTATGGGCTCCCACGGCTACAGTTCCGTCTCCGCCACGCTGCTCGGCTCCGTCACGATGACGGTTGCGAGCGAGTGTGAGGTGCCGCTCCTGATCGTCCGCTGACAAGTGGATCCCCTCTCTTGAGGGCACCAGACGACAAGACCGTCCTGCTTCACGCATGGCGGTCTTTCTTTTGAGCGGGTGCTTTGTCGGATGGCGGCGCGGTCCCGAATCGCGAAGCTTGTCGTTGATGAAAGGGAAGGGAAAGGCGCACGAAAACGGTGGACATGAAAAAGGCCGGGGGCTCCTTTCGGAGCCCGCCGGCCCTTGCTTCAGGATGACTCAGTGCTGAGGATCAGGTCCGGGCACTGAAGGATCCGGTTAGAAGCGGTGCGTCAGACCGAGGTAGGCCTGGGTCGTCTTGTCGGAGCCTTCATCGTCATACTTGACCTGAGCGAAGCCGGCACCCGTGTAGACGGAAGTGCGCTTGGAGAGGTAGTACTCGTACTTGGCACCGAAGGCGTAGCTCTTGGCATCATCGTCGTGGTCAGCATATTCGACGGCGAAGTCCGTGAAGTAGGCTGCAACCGTCAGGTCGCCGCCGGCGACCGGGACGATCGTGCCGAGGTGAACGCCGTAGCCCTTGACGCCGTCGGCAGAGTACTTGTTGCCAGCGGTGTCGACTTTTTCGGCGTCGGCATCAGAAATGGCGGTGAGCTGACCGGCCTTGATGCCCTTGAAGTACTGGCCCATGACGAAGGTCTTGGCGAAGCCGCAGTCGTAGTTGCCGCCGAGGTAGACGATCTGGCCGTCGTCATGTTCAGCAGCACCGAAGGACTTGTAGTTCTGGAATTCGTAGGCGAGGACCGTCTGGAGAGCGCCGAAGTCGCCGGTAAGAGCGGCGGAGCTGTAGCGGTTCACGGCGGAGGAGCCTTCACGAGCCGTTTCCTCGACGGAGTCTTCGTTGAAGGAGTACTGGACCGTAGCCTGGAGACCGGCGAACTTCGGGGTCTGGTACGTGACCATGTTGTCGTAGCGGTCGGAGGTGGCGAAGCCGAAGACGTTGTTGTCGCCGCCGTCGAAGGCATCAGCCGTGGCGAGGACGAGGTCATACGTGCCGGCACCGGAGCCAACGCCGCCCATGCGGCCCATGGAGAGCGTACCGAAGTCGGAGTAGACGGAGACGGAAGCTTCGCGGTCGAAGATGCGCTTTTCGGACTTGAGTGCGCCGGAATCGGACTGGAAGCCGTTTTCGAGCTTGAAGCCGACCTTGAGACCGTTGCCGAGTTCTTCCGTGCCCTTCAGGCCGAAGCGGGAGGCGGAGGAGACGCCGGAGTCCATGGAGAACTTGTTGACGTCAGCTTCTTTGGAATCGTCGAAGGACTGGTGCGTGTAGATGAGGCCCGTGTCGACGACGCCGAAAAGGGTCACGTCAGCAGCGGAGGCATAGCCGGCGGCAGCGCCGAGAACGGCGAGCGCGGCGAGAGACTTCTTGAACATTTGTGTATTTCTCCAATTTCCTCCGTTTCCGGAGGCTCAATGGGTTTGAATTGATCGCAACATAAATCTAGTGCCGATGCGGGCGGTACGCAAACCCATCTCAACGACGTCCGGGCAATTGAAAACGCGCGTCTGCGAGCGACGCAGGGCACTTCGGGAAGACTTATGCGGATCCGGATGAAATACGCGCTCCCCTTGATGCGCGAGGGTTTGCGGGCTTCTTTTCGTGAAGAAAGGGTATTCCCGAAGGGCGGTAAGAGTGGCCTTCAGAAAGGGGCGATCGTGACGTCAGGCTCGGTTGTAAAAATATGTGTTTTGCGTGCGGAGTGTTGCTAATTTGCAACAACTGGCCCAGGAGACTGACGTTCAAGGGCGGGGGAGGGTGTCTTGTAAAGGGCTCTCCTGCAGGTGTTTGTAAATGACACCCAGCCGTACATCCGCATAGGGGATGAGACTCGATGGGGGTGGATCGGCGCAAAGGAAACGGGCGACTTTTCACTGGGAGCCGCCCGTCCTGTTTTTCAACCCTTAATCCCGGTCCGCGGAACCAATCTTTCCCATGCGGACCGAAGGATCAATGCATGAGCCTCATCAGAAGCAGTGCGTGAGGCCGAGGTAGGCCTGGTAGGCCTCTTCCTTGTAGACGTCGTCGGCGGAGTAGTCGACCTTGGCCTTGTACCAGCCCGTGCCGCCATAGACGGAGGTGCGCTTGGAAAGCGGGTATTCGTACTTGAGGGCGACGCCGTAGTACTTGCCGTCGGCGTCTTCCTCGGCGTTCTTGACCGTGGAGTCGACGTAGTAGAGGCCGCCCGTGAAGTCGCCGCCCGCGACCGGGACGATCGTGCCGACGTGAGCGCCGAAGCCCTTGACGCCTTCACCGTCAACAGGATGTCCTTCGAAGGCGTCGGCTGCGAACGGATTTTCAGCGAGGCCCTTGAAGTACTGGCCCATCACGAAGACCTTGGCGACTTCGAAGTCGTAGTTGCCGCCGAGGTAGACGACCTGACCGTCTTCGGTGTTGGCCTGAGCCTTGTCACCGAAGGAGGCGTAGTTCTGGGTTTCATAGGCGAGCACGCCCTGCAAAGCGCCGAGTTCAGCAGTAAGGGCAAGGCCGAGGTAGCGGTCGACCTGAGAGGAGTTTTCGCGTTTCGTGTTGTCGACGCTGCTTTCGTTGAGCGAGTACTGGACCGTGGCCTGGAAGCCGGAGAAGCTCGGCGTCTGGTAGGTGACCATGTTGTTGTAGCGGTCGGACGTGGCGAAGCCGAAGACGTCGCCGTCACCGCCGTCGAAGGCGTCGCCGATGGCGAAGGCGGCGTCAAAGTCGCCGGCGGCGGAACCGATCGCACCCATGCGGCCGAAGGAGAGCTTGCCGAAGTCGCCGGAGAGCGTCAGGGAGGACTCGCGGTTGAAGAGGCGGTCGTCGCCGAAGCTGCCGTCGTCGGCGTTGAAGCCGTTTTCAAGCTTGAAGCTCACGGTCATGCCGTTGCCAAGATCTTCGGAACCCTTGATGCCGAAGCGGGACGGGGAGGAGATGCCGCTCTCAAGAGCGAAGGAGTCGGTCTTCGTCGAAACGCCGTTGGTTTCGACCTTGGAATGCTTGTAGAGGAGGCCGTTGTCGACGATGCCGTAAAGCGTGACTTCAGAGGCGGAGGCAAGGCCCGCGGAAAGGCTGAGAACCGCAAGCGCGGCCATGGACTTCTTGAACATTTGAATGCTCCTGATGGTTTGTCGCGCTCCCGAAGGAGGGAGCAGCTTGGAAATGTCGGAAGAAACTCTAATGCGAGTCATTCTCATTTCGCAAGCGTCATCACGAACCGTGGAGAATGGCTTCCAATGACTTTCCGCTCGAATCGAACTGTCGTTCGCAAACGGCAATGCGACCCATTCTCATTGCAGGAGAAGGCTTGCCGACAATCGTTCTCATTGAAAACGGCAATGGTGTGGACGCGTGACAGGGGGATCGGGACGCGTTCCGAATACCGCAAACATGGTATTTGTTAGAGCCTTTTTCGTTGCAAACGCGCCACACGCTGGCGCTTCAGGAGGGCTGCCAATGGCGGCGCTTGAGCTCAAGGCGCCTCTCGGGACGGGGTTATGCGCCCTGCGCCCCGAGGAAAATTTCTTCTGACGGGAAATGGCGAATTTTCAGGTTCCCTTTGACAAGACGGGGTGGGGCGGTGCATCATGAAGGTGCTTAACAGCTGCAACGTGCATGCTGCAGACTCCGGTCAAGCAAGCACAATCTCCGCCGCCTCTTCATCTGAAGAAGGCGCGCGTCACATCTTCACCCCACGAGGGCGTTTGCCCTCGGGGCCCTGCACATGCGGGGTACATGGGGTCGGGCGTCCTCGTTTTCTTTTTTCAAAGGAAACAAAATGACTCCCGACATCAATCTCTCCCATCTCACTCCCGCAACCCGCACGGTCCCGGCCTCCGTCTTCGGCGAACATCTCGCCGGCGAACGCGACTGCCTGGGCTACCAAGTCGAAACGCTTCCTGCTTTCGCCCGCACCCGCATCCCCGTCCTGAACCCGTGCCACTTCTTCAACGAGGCGCACTACCGCACGCTCGCCGCGTGGTGGAACCTCGCTCGTCGTGAACCTATCTACGTGTCGGGTCCGTCGGGCTCCGGCAAGACCAGCACGGCCATGCAGTTCTGCGCCCGCCTCGGCATTCCCGTGGTGAGCGTCACTGCACGCGCCCGTATGGACCGCCGCGAGCTTCTCGGTCACTGGGCTCTTCAGGGCGGTGAGACCCGCTGGATCGACGGTCCTGCGCTTCTCGCCTGGAAGCACGGCTGGACGCTTCTCATCAATGAATTCAGCGCAGCACCCGCAGACATGTGGGTGAGCTGCAACGACATTCTTGAGGGGCTTCCGCTCGACAACGGCGCAACCGGCGAACTCGTCGTTCCGCATCCCATGACCCGCGTGATCGTCACCGACAACACGCGCGGCCATTCGAGCGAGATCGACGAAGGGTTCTTCGGTCGTCAGATCCAGGACAGGTCGGTCATCGACCGCTTCTGGCACATGCGCATGGAAGGTCTCGGCGAAGCCGAGGAAGCCTCCCTGCTTGCAGCGACGGCCGATCAGGACTGGCTCGCCGAGTTCGAGCCCGAGGTCCTCGACAGGCTCTTCAAGGCGCTCGCGCGTCTTGGAGCCGACAGCAGGGCCGCGGCTCAGGCTCAGGCCATCGGCTTCGAGTCCAGAGCCGTCCCGCTCAGCTTCCGCGTCCTCTCGAGAATGCGGAACATGATGCTCGATGCCGCAAGGATGCCCGCAGCTTCCGACGATGATCCTCTTCGCAGGATCATCAGGACCAGTCTGACCGAAGCCCTCGACTCCACCGCTCGCGAAGCGGCGGAGACGCTGGCGGTCACGGCGATCGGCAACCTCATTCACGAGATGAGGGTGTCACGCGCCAGAATGGTCCTCAAGAACGCCACGGGCTCTGCGCTCAAGGCAGCGTCCGTCTGACAATCGTCGGAAGGACCTTTTCATCAACCCCGAGGGGATGCTTCATCCCTCTCGGGGACGGACGTCCCCTCATTCATTTGAGAGACGACCGTCATGAAACGCAGTCTTGACATGCGCGGGAATCAGGCCCCCGCTGCGGTTGCAGTGCAACATCCGTTCAACATCCTTTCCGAAGGAGGCGAACGATGCGCACCGTAATCGTGGAAGACGTCGAAACCGCCGAAGCGAAAAAGCAGAGGCTCGCCACCACCGCCGTGGATGCAGCGCTCGAGATCCTCCGCACGGAGGCCTCGGGCCTCGTCATCGAGGCTGCAGCGCCCCTGGTCTTCCAGGGACTCTGCCGGCGCGACAACATCCGCGTCGAGTTTACGCAGACCCCGATGACGAACGGGCGCGTGATCTGGCTCGGTCCCATCGACCTCGGCCACAAGCTCGCGTCCATCTACGTCTACGGACACGGATGCCACGAACGTCATCACGTGATGTACACCAACTTCGCGGCGATGAAGGGGATCGGCGATCCCGGCGTTCGCGACCTCGCGAACGTCTTCGAGGACATCCGCGTGGACAAGCTCGGTGCAGCGGACTACGAAGGCTACCTTCTCTGGCGACTCGTGCTCTTCAAGGCGCACGAGGCGACGGGGACGGCCGGCTGGAGCAATCCGAACGACCTTGAGCCCGCACACGTCTTCGCAATGATGCTGCTCACGACCCTCGAATTCGAGGTGCTCGGGATCGACATGTTCGAGGAGATCTCCGCGAACCTTCGCGGGGAGTGCGACCGGCTCTTCGGACCAAGGCCCATGGCCCGCGTCCTGAAGATCGTGCGCGCAGCCTTTCCGCTCGACTCCACGGAGGCGGCGGTGGAGCTCGCGCACAAGGTCATGCGGTGCATCCGCGCCGAGAAGAACAAGGCGCTCAAGGCTGTCGAGGAAGCGGCAGGCGAAGGCTCTACGGACAACTTCGAGTTCCGTCAGGGCGAAGGCCAGTCGCTTCTCTTCGACGACGACGGCGCGGTGACCCCCGAGGGTGATCCGCGTCTGATGCACCCCGAGCTTGAGGCGATCAACCGAAACGCCCGATGCCTCTCGGTCATTTCAGACCAACGGCAGTGGCCCGATCGCGAGCCCGAGGAGGAAAGCTTCCGCAAGCTCATCGGCAACGGTGAATCCGGCAACGGCGATCCGAACTTCGCTTCGCCCGAGCGCCACTTCGCCAATGACCGCGAGTATCCGACGCTGCAGCCTGAGAAGGCGGCGATGAACCGCCGTCTCTTCTACAGGGCGCTCGCCAACAGCGCATCCCTCAGAAGGCTCCTTCAGAGCGCGCTCATCCACCCGCAGTCGAACCCCGACAGGCTCGACGAACGTGGAGAGGAGCTCGACGGAGATGCGCTTGCGCTCGCCTCCACGGGTGAAACGGCGGTCTTCCGCCGCGAGCTCGTGCGTCCGGGTCGCGAAGCGGTCGTCGAAATCGTTCTCGACGCTTCGGGTTCCATGGAAGGCGAGGCGATCACGCTTGCCAAGGTCGCCTGCATCCGCCTCCTTGAGGCGCTCCGTGCGGTGACCGGCGTGAAGGCATCCCTGACGATCTTCCCCGGCCCGAACCGTCGCAGCGTCACCTGCGCGGCGGACTTCAACACGCCGGTGAGCCGTGCGCTCAAGCACGTCGACTTCCTTCCGGGGTTCGGTGCGACGCCGATCCTTCAGGCGCTCTTTCACTCTGCGATCGTTCTCGATCAAAGACCGGAGCCCGCGAAGATCGTCTTCGTCATCACCGACGGCTGGTTCCCCAAGGGGCCGGTCGACAACCTCGTCAAGGCACTGGAAGACCGCGGCATCGCCGTCGTAATGGTCGGCATCGGCAGGCACAGCACCCCAAAGGGGAGCATCATCGCCAAGGCCGAAAAGATCGCCGACCTTCCGCGGGCCGTTGCAAAGGTCCTTTCGGGCCTTGCGGGCAAGCTCCGCGGGATCGCCGCATAGGCGAAACCCAAGGGGCATCTGAAGGCACGCGTCTTCGACTTTTCGACACGACCGGGATCGACGGAGGACTTCTCCTCCGTCGTCCGGCCGCCGTCGATTCTTCAATCATCTCCCTTCGCTTCAGGCTCCCTGCCTGAGGCCGCAGTGCGGCGTCCTCTTCGCGCCCGTTCCGTCTCCCGCCCATCATTCTCCGCATCATCCTCACACGAAGAGGCCGGCGCACTGCGAACCTGTTTCACCCATTTCACCCCGCATCCAGCCTTGCGTCCTTCCTCTCTCCAATCTCCCATGCAGCCCACAGAAACACGATTCCTCACGCGCGCCTCCGCAGGCCCCGAGCAGTGGCAGAGCGCCGTCTCGAGCTACGCGTCTGACCCGATGCGCAGGCCCGTGCCTCTCTCCGACACGGATCCCGATGACTGTCTTGTCGCGCATCCCGCCGACGGGCGTCTGCGCACGATCCTCGCGCCTGAGGATCCCGTCCGCATGCTCCTTCGTCACAGGGCCGCCGTCGAGCAGCTGAGGATGGCCATGGGATCGCGCAAGCTTTTCGAAGCGCACCTCATGCCCGCCATGGCGGGCTGGGCCGCGATGGTCCAGGGACTTCCTCGAGACGAAAGGGGTCTCTGGTCGGGGCCGGACGGCCTCTTCGAAGCAGGCCTCATGTTTGCAAGAGGCGCGATCAATGCGGTCGACGCACGCGTGATCGGTCCCGAACTCGCGCCGGGCATTCGTGACGACTGGACGCTTCGCCTTCGAATCGCCTCCGCACTCGCCGGTCTCATGAGCGACAGCCGCAAGCTCGCCGCACTGAAGCTCGAGGCGGGAAGCGAGGATCCTGCCACGGGCACCTTCACCGTCACGAGCCGCTTCAATCCTTCGGAAGAAACGGCACTGTCGTTTTGCGTGCACGAGATCGGGCGCGTAATGAGGCTCGAGCGCCACACGGCGCGTGAATCTGCGGGAAGACTCCCAACGCTCAACGCCGACGTCCTTCGTCTCGTCGTCCCTCGTGAAACCCTGATGTGGCTCGGCGTCATCGAGCGCCCCGACGGCGAGACCGTTCTCACGGCCCTCAAGGCCGCCGTCACCTATGCGGCCGGCCAGACGGAGGCCGAACGCCTGATTGCTGAAGCCGCAGCCCGCGGTCGCGAATGGGCGATCAACCGTCGCGCGGCCGAGGCCGCAAGACGAGAGGGCAAAAGTCCGCTTCTTCGCGGCTTTGCATCCGTCTATCGTGCCGAATTCAGCCAGAGGCTCTACGACGGACACTGGCGTCTCAACCGCGGAGACTCGCCCGTCGTGTGGGCCGACGACGGCCTCGCACTTCGCTGGCCCGAGGGCTTCACCGCCATTGCAGCCACCGCCGACGACAAGTGGCTCTTTCGAGACGTCCCCGACGAACCCGACGTTGCGGCCGAAATCCTCGTTGCCGACGGATTCGCGATGGCCGATGAAGCGGGCAATCCGCTCTGGCTCACGGACTCGGACTGCATGGCGGGCGAGGGCGCGTGGCTGCGCCTCACCGACTGCGACATGCTGGTTGCGAACGCCCGCCGAGCGGCGGACGCCGCAGGCGAATCCCTTCCCATGCGCTTTCCCGCACTCTTTGAAAAGCGTCCGTCGTCAAGCGCCAGGTCGGGCGGCACGGTGGCAAGACAGTGCTGGGCTTTGTCCGTCCCCTCTGAGCTCGAAGCTTCAGACAAGGCAGCGGCGCTCGCAAGGGCGCTCGAAGCCGTGAACACCCGGGACGACGCCGTCATGCTCGTGCATCCCGAGGGCGTCTTCGTCCCCGAGAGCCTGCTCCCCGTCGGATGGATCGAGGATCCGGCCGAAGCAGGGATCCTCCTGAGAGTCAAGGCCATGCCCTTTGCCGAAGGCGTACGTCACATGCGGGCCTCGCCCATTCGCCGCGTGCGAATGACGGGATCCTCCGCCTCGCGGGCCGCCCGATACGACCCCGGTCTCAGGGGCGCAAAGGACGGTTCGATCGAACTCACGGGCGTCGTCATCAACCGGCATTCCGTGCGCCCCGTCGTCCGATTCGTCAACGGCGAAGGCCGAACCGTTGAAGAAACCGAGGGCCACTGGCCGCGCGTCCTCGACATGGAGGCGATCGACCGCGATCCCCCGAAGGGGACCGAAGCCTTCAGGGCTCTCAAGCGCGCCGTCGGCTGGAAGCCGAGGGAACGCGCCTACGAGAAGGCCTGATAAAAAGGAGAACAAAAGAATGAAGACAACAGAAGCCGTCACGAGCGGCGTATCCTCCTCGCGACTCACGGGCTGGCGGCCCGCATGGGAGGGCTGGAGCGCGGCTGCGGGATTTGCAGCCGCAGGCACCACCGCTGCCATGGTCCCCGGCTGGTGGGGCGCGGGCCTGGCCTCCGTCCTCGCCCTCATGGGCGTCGTGCGCACCGCCGAAGCACTCCGGACCGCCTCCCGCCGCATTCCGCTCGCAGGCTTTGCGCCCGCCTTCATTCACGCGGGCGACCTCATCCGCATTCTTCGTGAAAAGGGGATGGACGAGAAGAAGGCTGTCGACCCCGCAAGGAAAACCGCCCGCGAGCGTCTTGTCGCCCGCTACGAAGCGGGCCGGATTGCGCTTCTCGACTCGATGCGCTTCAATGCAGGCCGCGAAGGCAGGTTCGTCAAGAACCTCTGGATCGGCCGCGGATTCGAGTGGACTCCCGCACACGCCCAGGCGCTCTATGAACTTGCCGCCACACCCGTCAAGCCCGTGATCGTCCCGAAGCGCATCCGCAAGGCGCTCTCACTACCGGACCCGCTCGGGGCCGGGGACATCGGAAGTCCCATCATTCATGGGATCGGTGCGACCGAAGAGGACGACATCGTGCGTCCGCTCTCGAGTCTCGGCGGCGGCACGCTCATCGTCGGCACGACTCAGGCAGGGAAGGGCGTGATGCTCACGAGCCTCGTCACCCAGGCGATCCTTCGGGGTGAACCCGTCATCGTCATCGACCCCAAGAGCAGCAAGCGTCTTCGCAACGCCGTCTGGAAGGCGGCCGAGATCGCGGGTCGTCCCGCTCCTCTCGAATTCCATCCCGCCTTTCCCGAAACGGGCGTCAGACTTGATCCGCTCGGCGCATGGACGCGTCCCACGGAACTTGCCACCCGCATTGCGGCCGTCATGCCGCCCGACAGCGGGGCCTTCGGCAACTTCGCCTGGATGGCCGTCAACGTTGCCGTCGAAGGACTCTTCTACGTGACCGAAAGGCCGAGTCTTCTGGGGCTGCGCCGTCTTCTCGAAGGCGGCATCGATCCGCTTCTCAAGAAGGCTCTCGCCCGATCCTTCCGGGACGCAGGCATCGACGACTGGGAGGAACAGGTCGAGCGCATGGACAAGCGCAACATCTGTCCGCCCGCCGCCAATGCGAGCATCGAGCTCACCGCTGCCGTCGCCCTCTGGGAGGAGACCGTCGGCAAGAAGGACGAAGGTGACGCAAACGCTGTCGTGGGCGGTCTTATCGCCGTCTTTCGTCACAACCGTGAACACTACGCGAAGATCACGGCCTCGCTACAGCCCGTTCTCTCGATGCTCACGGGCGGCACACTTGCCAAGAGCTTCTCGCCCGATCCGTTCGATCCCGACGACGAGCGTCCGATCGTGACGGTGGAGAGGGTTGTTGAAGGCGGCGACATTCTCTATCTCGGCCTTGACGCGCTCCCCGACTCGACCGTCGCCGGCGCGCTCGGTTCCATCATCCTCGCCGACCTCACGGCCTATGCCGGCAAGCGATACAACCGAGGCGAATCGGGTACCGACGTGAAGTCCGTCTCGCTCTTCGTGGACGAGACCGCCAACGTCATCAACGGTCCCATGATCGAGCTCCTCAACAAGGGGCTCGAAGCCGGCATTCGCGTCACCGCAGCCATGCAGACGGTGAGCGACCTTGCAGCAAGACTCGGGAGCGACAGCCGCGCCCGCATGGCGCTCGGCAACTTCAACAACCTGATTGCGCTGAGAAGCAAGGACCGCCTCACGCAGGAATTCATCTGCGAAACGTTCGGGAAGACCACCGTCTGGTCGACCTCCGCCTCGCTCTCCTCATCGGCCGACGGCTCTCCCGTCCCGGACTTCCGTGCCTCCGTCACGCGAAGCATCCAGGGGCGGCGTGACGAAGTCGTCCCGCCCGACGTTCTCGGCCGACTGCCCAACACCGAGTTCTTCGCAAGCGTCTCGGGCGGCAGGCTCTACAAGGGGAGGATTCCGATCCTTCTCTCCGACGACTGACCGCATCCATTTAAATCCCTTTGGAACAAAATGATGAAGTACATGCTGACCGCGACCGCGCTTGTTCTCATCCTCATGGTGATGTGGCTGCCAGCCAGAACCCCGCCCGAGATCTTCGAGGAGACGGCCTTGAGAGAGGCGCTGATGCTGAGAACGGGCGAGGGGATTCCCATGCCCGAGACGGCCGCGAACCTGGCGGTTGAATATCTTGACGGGCTCGTCTGGATCTCGAGCGTCCCCGACCGCTACACGCTTCGACCCTACAGCGGCGCTCCGATGACGAAGGACGAGTTTGCCGAGATCGGCAGGGCCGCCGAGCGCACGACCCAGACCGAGTGGCTGCGTGCCATGAAGAGCCTCTTCGTGATGGCGACCCAGCGACTTGCCGTCATGACCGCAGGTACCATCGCACTCATGCCCTTCATTCTTGCGCTGATTGTCGACGGGTTCGTACGTCGCCGCATCCGCGAAGCCGAGTACCACGCACCGAGCCCAACCTGGTGGACCGCCTCCCTCTCCCTGCAGCTCCTTGCGGTCTGCCTCGGGATCGTGGCGATCATGCATCCCAACTATCCACCGCAGTGGTTGCCAGTCTTTCCCGTAGCCTTCTCCCTAGCGGCCCGCATGACGGCGGCAACATGGCACAGGTTTATATGAAAGTGTGAACATCCTGAGTTAAAGGATGATCGGCGGCATTCATCAGGAAGGTTGCTAAAAAGCAACAAATCCGAATTTCCCCTCACGGTGTCAGCGAACCTGCTGAAACTCTTGTCTCGTCAGACGGCAACTAATCCCAGTCATTGTTTTTGGGGTGGTTCTCTTTGGAATAGTGGCATTTTGTCGAGTGTCGTGGTTGATGGAGTGAAGCGTCAAACGTACAATTATGGTTGTTTGTTTTTGAACGGATTCCCCGCGCATTCCCCATCCATGTGGCACACATGGGGGCAAGCGGGGCTGACGAAGTCAGTCCATCTCAAGTTATTCAAGATGATCCAGTGGATAAGTTCTTAAATCCCTTCTTGCAC
>OJOB01000108.1_pt1 | contig 50838 bp, 54 predicted proteins | sample 1598211 | NCBI WGS metagenome assembly OJOB01 (sample SAMN03922461, study PRJEB24848) | human gut metagenome | isolation source: stool sample | host: Homo sapiens | place: Germany | collected 2009-11 | reverse complement strand
ACTTGACGAGGTCCACGAGCTAATTAATAGTCTTATTTAGCAAACGTTATACTAGGAAGGGCGCCCGCTGGCGCACAACCGGTCTAACGAACAAGAAAAAACACGGCGTCACATGGACAGAATCGGCGTTCTCTTCACCCTCGCGGCCTATCTTCTCTGGGGCCTCTTTCCTCTTTATTTCCATGCGCTTCAGGACGTGAGCGCCCTTGAAATTCTTGCGCACCGAATTGTCTGGTCGCTCGTCGTGACTGCGGCGATCCTGATGGCGCTTCGCCGTGGAGAGTGGATCAGAGGGCTCGTGAAGGAACCCAGGACGCTTGCGATCTTCACGGGCTCCGCGCTTCTCATCGGCCTCAACTGGGGAACCTACGTTTATTCGATCGTGAGCGGGCAGACGATCGAGGCCTCGCTGGGCTACTTCATCAACCCGCTGATGTCGGTGGCTCTGGGGGCGCTCTTTCTGGGCGAGCGCCTCTCGAAGGCCCAGCTTGGAGCCGTGGCTCTGGCGGCTGCGGGCGTCCTCTACATCACGATCTCGACGGGGACGGCACCGTTCCTCGGTCTAGTTCTGGCCGCGAGCTTTGCGCTCTACGGCCTCATCCGAAAGCTCGCGCCTCTGGGAAGTCTTGAGGGCATGGCGCTTGAGAACGTGATCCTCGCGCCGTTTGCGCTCGGCTACATGTTCTGGCTGCTTGAGAGAGGCGAGCTTCTCTTTGCGACGGAAGGCTGGGACGTGAAGACCCTGCTTCTGCTGGCGGGACCGATCACGACGATTCCGCTTCTTCTCTTTGCGTCCGGCGTGCGCCGCATCCCCTATTCGACGGTGGGTATCATCCAGTACGTGAGCCCGACCATCGTCTTTCTACTCGGGCGCTTTGCGTTCGGGGAGCCTTTTTCGGTCGAGATGATGACGGGCTTCGTGCTGATCTGGACGGCCGTCGTCGTCTTCACGGTCGACACGGTCCGCACGACCGCCCGTCTGAGGCGCGAGATCAACCGACGGGCGGCAGAGGACAGCTGACCGTCGCCGTCAGGCCGGGAGGCGTGCCGCCCGGCACCGTGTCGGCGAGCGTCACCTCGGCGCCCGTCATGTCGGCGTAGGTCTTCACGATCGCAAGGCCGAGGCCCGTGCCCGGAAGCCCGGAACCCGTGACGCGGTAGAAGGGATCGAAGACGCGCGAACGCTCCTCGGGCGCAATGCCGGGGCCCGTGTCGGCCACGCTCATCACGAGGCGCTCGGGCGTGCGCGAGACGCGAAGCGTCACGGATCCGCCCGCGGGCGTGTAGTGGAAGGCGTTTTCAAGAAGGTTTCGCAGAATCGCCAGCAGGGCCGCCCGGCTCACGCCTTCGACGGGCGCTTCGGCGCCGTCGTCAAGGCCCTCGACGTCGAACTGCAGGTCCTTGTCGGCGGCGCAGTTCATCAGGGGCTCGAGAATCTCGCCCAGAAGTTCCGAGAGGTACCAGGGACGCGTGTCGCGCCTGAGGATTTCAGGAGCCTCGCCCGCCTGCGCGCGTGCAAACTGCAGGAGCTGCGAGACCTGCTTGACGGCCCGCTCGAGTCCGGACTCAAGACGAGCCACGACGGGACGCGCTTCGGCGGGCAGGTCGAGGCGGCCGAGGTGTTCGGCCTCGATCGTGAGCGACGTGAGCGGCGAGCGGAGCTCGTGCGCAGCATCGGCTGTGAAGCGGAGCTCGCGCGTGCGCGCTTCACTCACGCGTCCGAGCAGGCTGTTGACGGCCTCGACGAAGGGCTTCACCTCGGCGGGAACGCCCTCGGAAGGCAGGGGCGTGAGGTCGGTGGCGGGACGCTCGGCCGCGGCTCGGGCGGCGCTTCGGATCGGCGCGAGCATGCGCCAGAGCGTGAGGCCGATCACGATGACGAGGACCGGCAGAAGAATCAGAATCGGGAGCACGGCCGTCATGGCGGCGCTGCGGGCGTAGACCTCGCGCGTCGAGACGGGATCGGCCACGGCCGTGTAGCGGCCCCCGGGAAGGAAGAGCACGGCCATGCGGTAGGTCTCGCCCTTGATGGTGCGGGTCGTAAGGCCGCCCTCGACGGGTTCGTCGAAGACCGCGCGTTTGGCGCGTCCCTGGTCGTTGAGCATGCGCACGTAGACGGGGGAGCCCGCGGGAATAAGACGGGGCGCGTTCGGATCGTCGGAAGCGGCCGTCGGGCAGTGGGCCATCATGTGGCGGTGCATGCGGCGCGGGCGGGGCAGGGGCTCGTCGGATTCAAGTCTGGCCTCGAACTGGGCCTGCGGCATCGTGAGCGCGCGCGGAAGCACGGTTCCGAGTTCGCCTCGGGCCATGGCGACAGCAATGTCGGAGAGCCGGGCGTCCTGCTCGACGAGGGCGTCCTTTTCGGCGCCCTGAAAGACGACGGCGGCGGTCACCAGGGTGAGCGCAACCGTCGCCGTGGCGGCGACCGCCACGGTTCGCATGAGGATCGAGGTGCGCCAGTGTGCGCAGAGAGTGCGGAGGATGCTCAGGCGGCTCATCGGGACGTCCGTCGGTGGATTATTGTGCGGCGTTCTTGTCGGCGGGCACGCGCCAGCCCAGGCCGCGGATGTTTTCAATGGCCGAAGCGCCGATCTTCTTGCGAAGCGAGTGGATCAGGTATTCGACTGCATTGCTCTCGGGCTCGTCGCCCGGCGCATAGAGCTTCTCTTCGAGGGCGCGCCTCGAGAGGATGGCGCCCGGTCGCGTCATGAGGGCCGCAAGCAGCGCGTACTCGCGCTTGCTGAGCGTGACGGATTCGCTTCCGACGCTGCAGGCGTGGGTGACGGTGTTGAGCGAGAGGGAGCCTGCGCGCAGCACGTCGGGTGCGAGCGGCGAGCGGCGGCGCACCACGGCGCGAAGGCGCGCGATGAGCTCCGACATGTGGAAGGGCTTGAGGATGTAGTCGTCCGCCCCTGCATCGAGTCCCTCAAGGCGGCTTTCAAGCGCCTCCCTCGCCGTCACGATGATGACGGGCGTGTCGCAGAGGGGCTTCGTCATGGCGCGGATGCTCTTGAGGACGTCGATGCCGTCCATGCCGGGGAGTCCCAGATCGAGGAGCACGGCGTCGGGCGTGCCGGTTGCGATGACGGCGAGCCCCTCGCGGCCCGTCGGGGTCCACGTGACGGCGTGCGCCTCGCTTTCGAGCGCCGCGCAGACGGCCTTGGCAATGAACGGATCGTCTTCGACAAGAAGGATGTGCATGATGGCGGACGGACGCGCGAAGCGCCCCTGAGTGCGTTTCGGAAACGGAAAACGGGAGGACTTTCCCCTGAGGAAGGCCCTCCCGCGTGAGTATATCAGCGGCGGTTCAGGCCGCTTGGGCAGAGGTTACCAGTGATGGTAGCCGTGGAAGCCCGGGTGGCGGAAGCCGCCGGCCATCGGACAGTCGGGGTTCGTGCCCGGGGCGCCGCCCGTCACGGGGCACTGCGGACGCGGGCCGGGACCCATGCCGCGGCCAGGGCGGCGTTCCTGAATGCCCTTGACGTCGGCGGCGACGACCTTGCCGGTCTTCGCATCGACGTAGGCGCGCACGTGCGTTTCGTCTTCCTTCACCATGTGCACGTCCCAGACGAGGCCGTACTGGCCGCTGTTGCGCAGGTTGGCGCGGTAGGTCTTGGCCTTGTATTCCTTTTCGGCGACGGCGACGGCGTCGGACATGCCTACCATCGGGGCGGGCTGCTCGGCGGCCGCTTCGGCGGCGGGGGCGGGAGCGGGAGCAGGCTGGGCGGGCTGGGCTTCAACGGCCCAGGCGGCGCCGGCGACGGTAATCGCGGCAGCGGAAAGGAGAGCGGCAAGCGTGGTCTTCTTCATGACTTGTTCCTCATGGCATGCGTTGTCGGGGGCGGACGCAGGGCGGCGCTCTGCTGCGCGGCGCGGCGTCCTCTTTCTGTGTATCGTCAGTGTATCCCATGAAAATTAGGATTCACATGGGTGAAACTTAGGATTTCCTCAGTCGAGGTAACAGTTTTTGCAGGAACGGCGGGCTCTGCGGCACGAGTGCGGTCGCCGCGTCCGCTAGAATCGACGCTTCACCGTTTTTCAGCTCCCATCCGACGAGGCAGACAACATGCAGAGATCCGACTTCGAAATCATGGCCCCTGCGGGCTCGCGCGAAGCCCTGGCGGCCGCCCTGCAGGCGGGCGCCGACAGCGTCTACTTCGGGATCGGTGCGCTCAACATGCGCGCGCACTCGGCGGGCGGCTTCACGATCGACGACCTGAATGAGATTGCGGCCCTCTGCCGCGAGCACGGCGCCAAAAGCTACCTCACCGTCAACACCGTCATCTACGACGGCGACCTCGCCGCCATGCGCGAGATCGTCTCGGCGGCGAAGGCTGCAGGCGTCTCGGCCGTCATCGCCTCCGACGTTGCGGTCATGCAGTGCTGCAGGGAGCTCGGCGTCGAGGTGCACCTCTCCACGCAGCTCAACATCGCGAACGTCGAGGCCCTGCGCTTTTACGCGCAGTTCGCCGACGTCGTCGTGCTCGCGCGCGAGCTGACGCTGCGTCAGGTGGCGGACATCCGCGCCGCGATCGATCGCGAGGGCATCAAGGGCCCCTCGGGCAGGCCCGTGCGCATCGAGATGTTCTGCCACGGCGCGCTCTGCATGGCCGTGAGCGGAAAGTGCTGGCTGAGCCTGCACACGAGAGGCAAGAGCGCCAACAGGGGCGAGTGCCTGCAGAGCTGCAGGCGCGACTACATCGCCGTCGACCGCGAGCGCGGCACGGAGATTGCGCTCGACAACGGCTACTTCATGTCCCCGAAGGATCTGAAGACCATCGCCTTTCTGGACCTGATGGTGAAGGCGGGCGTCACCGTCTTCAAGATCGAGGGCCGCGCCCGCGGTCCCGAATACGTGCGCACTGCGGTCGAGTGCTACGGCGAGGCGCTCGATGCAATCCTTGAGGGACGCTGGAGCGAGGAGGTCTCGAAGTCCTGGGACGAACGTCTCTCGACGGTCTTCAACCGCGGGTTCTGGGACGGCTGGTACCAGGGCGCGACGATGCTCGAGCGCACCGACCGCTACGGCTCGCGCGCGACGAAGAAGAAGCTCTACTGCGGCAAGTGCACGGGCTACTACGCAAAGGCGGGCGTCGGCCGCTTCACGGTCCACGGTGAGACGATCCGCCCGGGCGACGAACTGCTCGTCTGCGGGCCGACGACGGGCGCCGTCTTCGTGAGGCCCGAGGGGCTGCGCGTCGACGACGCCGAGGCTGCGGAGGCCGTCAAGGGCGACGACGTCACCTTCAGGGTGCCTGAAAAGATCAGGGAGAACGACCGTCTCTACGTCATGCGCGAGACGGTCGAGGACGAGCTCGCCTGAGGATTGAGCGAACGAAACTGAAGTTTCAGTCAGTTGAGATCCTGCCGTGAGAATCCCCGCCTCACGGCTCAGAAGGCAGCCTTCGGGTGCCGAGCCACTCGACGATCTTCGGGGCTCGATGAGAGAAGAAGCGGCTTGTGCCCGTGTCGAGCGTCGCGATTTTCGCCATGTCCTCGGGCGTGAGCTTCACGTTTGAGGCGGCGAGGTTCTCCGCCTTGCGTGCGGGCGAGACGGTCTCCGAGATCGAGATGATGCCGCGCCAGCCCGCCTTGAGGTCGCTGAGGACTGCGGTCTCGCACTCCGCGGGATCGGTGATCTGGCAGACGCCGAAGTTCATGGCGGGCATCTTCACGCCGTTGGAAAGTTCAATCTTCTTCAGGTCGAATTCCTGTCCGTGATTGTGTTTCGGGCGTCAGAGACAGTCGTTTTCCTCGAGCCAGCTGCGGACTTTTGCGTCCTGCTGGGTCACAGCCCCGTAGATCGTGAGGTGCGTGCCGAGCCGGCGGCCCTCGAGCAGCGCCTCGAAGTCCTCGCGGGTGTGCATGAGGCCGCCGCCACCGTGGGTGTTGGCGGTGAGGATCTTCTTGCCGCTGAGGTCGACGGACCTGATCCAGGTTTGCAGCGGTATAGCCACGTGGTGCCACCACGTGGGCGTGGCGAGCACGACGACGTCGTAGTCGGCAGGATTGAAGGCGAGCGGCCTGATCGGACGGATGACGCCGCGCTCGAGCTCGTCCTTCACGATCTCGGTGGCGGGACCATAGCTTTCCGGATAGGGCTCGACGGTCTCGACGCGAAAGAGCGCCGCGCCCGTCATGTGTCGGACCGCCTCAGCGAGGCTTTTCGTGTTGCCCGTCTTCGTGAAGTAGACGACGGCGATGCGGCGATTGTCGGCGGAAGCCTGTTTTGGGGACTCGGCGGCCCCGGCGGTCCTGCTGAGTGAGGCGGCGCTGCAGCCGAGGGCGGTGACGGCAAGGGCGGCGGAGGCGAGAAGACGGCGTTTTTGCATGATTTTTCTCCATGAGGCCGGCGGAGCCTGTGCTCCGTCGTTGCAGTCATGGTAGAAAAAACGCGCTCTCGGGACGATGTCGAGATGTCTCAAGTTCCTGCTCGATCCTCTCAATCTAGAGAGGCGTGCCTCAGGCCTCCATCACGCAGGCGCATTTCCCTGCGTCGGAGGCGCCGACCGTCTTCTCCCTGATGTCCCTGGCGGGCGCGTCTCCGAAGAGGCGCTTGTATTCGCGGGAGAACTGCGAGCAGCTTTCGTAGCCCACGCGTCTTGCCGCGGTCTCGACGCCGAGGGACTCGACGAGCATCAGGCGCTGGGCCTCGTGAAGGCGCAGGCGCTTCTGGTACTGCACGGGCGAGAGCGAGGTGACGGCCCTGAACTGGCGGTGGAAGGTCGACGGCGCCATGGCGGTGCGCTCCGAAATCGTCGCGATGTCGAGCGGCTCGTCGAAGTGCTCGCGAAGCCAGCGAACGGCCGTGAGGATGCGGGATCTTGGCGCGGCCTCCGAGCAGACGTCGGCCAGAACCCGGCCCTGAGGGCCTTCGAGAAGCAGATAGTGGATCTCCTTGAGGATCATGGGCCCGAGGACCGCCGCGCGGCGAGGGCTGTGCATGGCCTCAAGGTAGCGCACGAGCGCATTGAGAATGTCGTCGGGCAGGCGCTCCACGCTCACGCTCTCCTGTGCGTCGCGGCCGTTCGGAGCGGGCCTGAGTTCGGGCGCCTCGGTGAGGAGCTCCGTGATGATTGCACGGTCAAGACGAATGGAGAGCGACAGGAAGGGATGCTCGGGCGAGGCGTTCCGGATCTGGTAGGCGCCGGGAAGGTCGAGCGCCACGACGGCCGCCTCTCCCGCGCCGTAGACGACGGGGCGCCCGCCGATGAGGCTTTCCTTCTCGCCGCCGAGCACCAGCGCCATCATCGGATGATGGAAGCACTGGCGGTTCTTCTGCGGCCCGTTGAATCTGGTGAGGGCAAGGCAGGGCATCGGGTTTTCGATGCGGCCCTCTTCAGGCAGGGTCTCAAGGACGAGATTTCGAAGGCGTTCGAGCATTTGGACGGATTCTCATACGGGACTTGGAGCATGGATGCATGCCCGATACTCTACCTTTCCTGCAGGGGCGCGGCAAGCGTGCCGCCTGCCCGATCCTCTCGCTGACCTGTCCGATGCCCTCGTTCGGTGAAACGAAGAAGGGCGAGGCGCGAAGTCCCTTCTGAAGTGCTTCTTCCAATCGTCCGAACAGGTGCGGCCGAGCGTTCGGTTTTTTTCGTGAGTTTTCGGATTTTGGACGACGTTGAGCACGAAAATAGGAGATTTCACGCAAAAAAGTGAGCCTTTTAGGGAGAACGGCCTAAGCACTTCTGCCCAGAAGGTCTGATGATTCGCACGAGAAGGCGATTCTCCCGCCGCGAGGGCCTGCGGAGGGCTTGATGCGCGGGATCAGCGTGCCATAATGGATGAAAGTCAGGCGCAGTCATGCCTGACGGGAAACGAATTCAAGCGCAACAAACACAGCCGGAGCACGAAAAAGTGTACCTCTCCTCCCTTCGCCGCCATCATCACCATACGTAAGACATCCCTCGGGCGCGGAAACGCTGTCGGGAGGATGGGTTCATGCTTTCGGCGGTGCGGAGTGAGACTCCAGCAGGACAATCAAGCAAAGCCCCCGGAAGCACGCCTTCCGGGGGCTTTTTCACAATCAGGGGCGCGGTGGCCGAGGGGGCGGACACGAAGCTCCGCTTCGGCGAGCAACAGTCATCAAATCAAATTTCAGGGAAGCAAATGACCGAAACCAATCGTCTGAGGATTGCAATGCAGAAGTCGGGACGTCTTTCCGACGATTCGCAGGATCTTCTTGAACGCTGCGGACTCAAGGTTCGCTACCACGCGCAGCGCCTGCTGGCGATGGCCGAGAACATGCCGGTCGAAATCCTGCGCGTCAGGGATGATGACATTCCCGGCCTCGTGATGGACGGGGTCGTGGATCTGGGCATCATCGGCGAAAACGTGCTTGAGGAGACGGTTCTTGCACGCCGCAGCCAGGGCCAGTCCACGGACTTCAGGATGTTGCGCCGCTTCGACTTTGGCGGCTGCCGCCTTTCGATCGCGATCCCGGCCGACCAGGAGTGGGCGGGGCTTGAGAGCCTTGACGGCTGCCGCATCGCGACGAGCTATCCGCAGCTTCTCAAGCGCTGCTTCGACGAGCGCGGCCTCACGTTCAAGCCATGCCTGCTGACGGGCTCCGTCGAGGTGGCACCGCGCGCGGGGCTGGCCGACGCGATCTGTGACCTCGTGAGCTCGGGCGCGACGCTTGAAGCGAACGGCCTGCGCGAAGTGGAGGTGGTCTACCGTTCGAAGGCCTGCCTCATCGCGAAGAGCGAGCCGCTCGACGCCGACAAGGAGGCCCTGGTCGAGAAGCTTCTCGTGCGCATGCAGGGCGTCTCAAGGGCCCGCGAATGCAAGTACATCATGCTGCACGCCCCGAAGGCGAAGCTCGCCGAAGTAACGGCGCTTCTGCCCGGCGCGGAGCACCCGACGATCCTGCCGCTTGCGGGGTCCGACGACCATGTGGCCCTTCACATGGTGAGCAGCGAAAGCCTTTTCTGGGAAACAATGGAAGAGCTCAAGGCGCTCGGCGCCAGCTCGATTCTCGTCCTGCCGATTGAAAAAATGATGGAGTAGTCAAGATGTCTCAGTTCAACTTCAACGACGTGATCGAATGGGGCGCGCTCAATGAAACGGAGCGCGAGGAGATTCTCCGACGCCCCGCCGTGATGGCGGGCGACCGCATCAAGACCGTGGTCGAGGGCATTCTCGAGGCCGTGCGCGAGCGCGGTGACGAGGCCCTTCGCGAATTCTCCGCGAAGTTCGACCGCACCGAGGTGAAGGACTTCAGGGTCTCGGCCGAGGAGGTCGACGCCGCCGTCGCACGTCTGCCCGAGGACTTCATGGCCGCTCTGAAGACGGCCGCCGCCAACATCGAGAAGTTCCACAGCGCCGAAGTGCTTGAGCCCGTCACGGTCGAGACGATGCCCGGCGTCGTCTGCCAGCAGGTCACGCGTCCGATCGGCGCGGTGGGCCTCTACATTCCCGGCGGCACGGCTCCGCTCTTTTCCACGGTGCTGATGCTCGGCATTCCTGCCAAGATCGCGGGCTGCGGCCGCGTCATCCTCTGCTCGCCGCCTCCGATCGCCGATCCGATCCTCGCCGCCGCGCGCCTTTGCGGCATTGACGAGATCTATCAGGTGGGCGGCGCCCAGGCCGTGGCCGCGATGGCCTTCGGCACGGCGACGATTCCGCGCGTGGGCAAGATCTTCGGTCCGGGCAACGCCTACGTGACCGAGGCCAAGCGTCAGGTGAGCAGCCGTCCCGACGGCGCCGCCATCGACATGCCCGCGGGCCCCTCCGAGGTGCTCGTGATCGCCGACGAAGGCGCCGATCCGGCCTTCGTTGCGGCCGACCTGCTCTCTCAGGCCGAACACGGTCCCGACAGCCAGGTGGTGCTCGTGACGCCCTCGCGCAAGCTCGCCGAAGCCGTTGCGGGCGAGGTCGCCTCCCAGCTCGCCGCCCTGCCGCGCCGCGAGATCGCGACGAAGGCCCTGTCTGCGAGCCGCCTCATCCTCGTCAAGGACCTCGAGGCGTGCGTGGAGGTCTCGAACCGCTACGCGCCCGAACACCTCATCATCCAGACGCGAAACGCCCGCGATCTGGTGCCGCTCGTGCAGAACGCGGGCTCCGTCTTCGTGGGCGACTGGTCTCCCGAGTCGGGCGGCGACTACGCCACGGGCACGAACCACGTTCTTCCGACCTACGGCTATGCCGCCACGTACTCGAGCCTCGGGCTCGCCGACTTCACGAAGCGCATGACCGTTCAGGAAATGACGCCGCAGGGCTTTGAAAAGCTCGGCCCCGCCATCGCGCTTCTTGCGCACGCCGAAGAGCTCGACGCGCACATGAACGCCGTTCTCGTGCGCATGGACCGAATCAAGCAGTCGAAGGAGTGATCCGTCATGGCCGTCTTTTGTGAACGAACCGCCGCCGATCCGGGCCTGCTGGCCCGGCCGGACGTGCAGAAGCTCACGCCCTACCAGTCCGCGCGCCGCATCATGCAGACCGCGGGCGTGACGGGCGAAGTCTGGCTCAACGCCAACGAGTCGGCCGAGGCCGAGCCGATGGCGCCCGAGACGAAGCTCTTCAACCGCTATCCCGAGCCCCAGCCCGAGGCCGTCGTCGAACGCTATGCGGCCTATGCGGGCGTGAGTCCTGAACAGATCCTCGTGACGCGAGGCGGAGACGAAGGCATCGAGCTTCTCGTGCGCACGTTCTGCCGCCCCGGCGAGGACGCCGTCCTGCAGTTTCCGCCCACCTACGGCATGTACGCCGTCTCCGCCGAGACGAACGGCGCCGAGGTCGTGAACCTCGTCACCTCGCCCGACCGCGGCTGGCTGCCCGACGTGGCCGAGGCTGCGAAGGTCCTCGAGGAGAGGACGGACGTCAAGCTCGTCTTCGCCTGCTCGCCCGGCAATCCGACGGGCACGCTGATTCCCGTGGGCATGCTGCGCAAGCTCGCCGAGCTCACCGCAGGCAGGGCTCTTCTCGTCATCGACGAGGCCTACATCGAATTTACGCCCGCGAACACGGCCGTCGAGCTTCTCAAGGACTATCCGCACGTCGTGATCATCCGCACGCTCTCGAAGGCCTTTGCGCTGGCGGGCCTGCGCTGCGGGTTCCTGCTTTCCTCGCCCGCCGTCATCGGCATGCTGAGGAAGGTGATCGCGCCCTATCCGATTCCCGTGCCCTGCGCCGACATCGCCGCGCAGGCGCTCTCGCCCGAGAGCGTGAGCCTCATGCACAGGCGCGCCGCCCAGTGCGTGATGCGCAAGTGTGAGCTTGAGGTTGCGCTTGAGGACCTCGATGGCGTCGAGGCCGTGTATCCGAGCGCCTCGAACTTCCTTCTCGTGAGGTTCGTCGACGCCGCCCGCGTCTTCACGGCGTTGCGCGACCGCGGCATCATCCTGCGCGACCAGAGCCGCCAGCCGACGCTCGAGAACTGCATCCGCATCACGGTGGGCACGAAGGACGAGAACGAGCGCCTTCTCACCGAACTTGAAGAGATTCTGAAGGAGGCCGCATGAACGAGCGCATTCTCTTTGTGGACCGCGACGGCACCATTCTCGAGGAGCCCGAGGACTTTCAGGTCGACCGCTTCGAGAAGATGAGGTTCGTCGAGGGCGTTCTGCCCGCCCTGAAGCGCCTGCGCGAGGCGGGCTGGAAGCTCGTCATGGTCTCGAACCAGGACGGGCTCGGCACGAAGAGCTTCCCGAGGGCCGATTTCACGGGGCCGCACGAACTGATGATGCAGATCCTCGAGAGCCAGGACGCCCGCTTCGACGAGGTGCTCATCTGCCCGCACATGCCCGGCGAGGGCTGTGAGTGCAGGAAGCCCGGAACGGGCCTCGTGAAGAAGTACCTCAAGGACGGCGTGCTTGACGTCGCGAACTGCTACGTGATCGGTGACCGCGAGACCGACATGAAGCTCGCCGACAACATGGGCCTCAGGGGCCTTCGCGTCGGGCCCGACGGCCGCAGCTGGGCCGAGATCGCCGACGAGATCGAGAATGCGGCGAAGTCCGCCCGTCACGCCCGCGTCGAGCGCAACACGAAGGAGACCCGCATCGTCGTCGAAGCCTGGCTCGATCGCTCGGGCAAGAATGAAATCAACACGGGCGTGGGTTTCTTCGACCACATGCTCACGCAGATCGCCGTGCACGGCGGCATCAGACTGCACGTGCGTGCGGTGGGCGACCTTGAGATCGACGACCACCACACGATCGAGGACGTCGGCCTTGCGCTCGGCGAGGCGCTCAAGGAGGCGCTCGGCGACAAGCGCGGCATCCGCCGCTTCGGCTTCCTGCTGCCGATGGACGAGACGCTCGCGCGCTGCGCGCTCGACATCTCTGGCAGGCCGTACCTAACCTTCAAGGCGAAGTTCAAGCACCACAAGGTGGGCGACATGTCCACCGAGATGGTCGAGCACTTCTTCTGCTCGCTCGCCCAGACGATGGGCGTGACGCTCAACCTCAAGGCGCAGGGCAGGAACGACCACCACGTGGCCGAGGGACTCTTCAAGGCGTTCGGGCGCACGCTGCGCGACGCTGTGAAAATTGAGGGGAGCGATCTGCCGTCCTCCAAGGGGGTGCTCTGATGCGTGCCGTCATTCTTGATACGGGCGTCGCCAACCTCTCTTCGCTCGCCTTTGCGGTGAAGAGGCTCGGCGTCGAGCCCATCATTACGCGCGAGGCGGCCGAGATCCGCGCCGCCGACCGCATCTTCCTGCCCGGCGTGGGCACGGCCCGAGCCGCGATGGCCGCCATCGAGGAGCGCGGCCTTGCGGACCTCATCCGCGAGGCGACGCAGCCCGTGCTCGGCATCTGCCTCGGCGAACAGATTCTCGGACGCCGCAGCGAGGAGACGGGCGGCGTGGACCTGCTCGGCCTCATCGACGCCGACGTCCGCGCCCTCAGGGCCGACGGCCTGCCGCTGCCGCACATGGGCTGGAACAGGGTCTATCCCGAGGACACGCCTCATGCGAGACTCCTCTTCAGGGGCATCGAGGCCGGCGACTGGTTCTACTTCGTGCACAGCTACGCAATGCCCACGGGCGCCTGCACGACCGCCCGCTGCACGTACGGCGAGGAGTTCACGGCAGCTGCGGCACACGAAAACTTCATGGGCGTGCAGTTCCATCCGGAACGCTCCGGCCGCGCCGGCGCACGCCTGATTGCAAACTTCCTGGGAATCGAAGCATGATCATCCCCGCCATCGACCTCATCGACGGCCGCGTCGTGCGGCTGCACCAGGGCGACTACGGCGCCGAGCGAAGCTACGGCGACGATCCCCTCGAGCGCCTTCAGGCCTACGAGGCCGCAGGGGCGAAGCTCCTGCACATCGTGGATCTGACGGGTGCGAAGGATCCGGCCAAGCGCCAGATCCCGCTTCTCAGGCACCTTCTTTCGAATCTCTCCGTGCCTGTGCAGACGGGCGGTGGCGTCAGGAGCAAGGAGGATGTGAGGGCTCTTCTTGATGCGGGCGCCACCCGCGTCGTGGTGGGCTCCACCGCCGTGAGGTGCACGGAGGAGGTTCTTCGCTGGATGAAGACCTTCGGCGCCGAGCGCATCGTGCTCGCGCTCGACGTGCGCATCGACGCGGCAGGCCGCCGCAACATCGCCGTGAGCGGCTGGCAGGAGGACTCGGGCGTCGTAATCGAGGATCTGATCCGCGTCTTCGAGCCTGCGGGCCTGCGCCACGTGCTCACCACCGACATCTCGCGCGACGGCACCCTCTCGGGTTCCAACGCCGCGCTCTACGCGGACCTTTCGAAGGCCTTCCCCGCCATCGGCTTCCAGGCCTCGGGCGGCATCGGCGGGCTGGACGACATCCGTGCGGTCAGCACGACGGGCGCCTCCGGCGTCATCGTCGGCCGCGCGCTTCTCGAGGGACGCTTTACCGTTGAAGAGGCTATCGAATGCTGGCCAAACGCATAATCCCCTGTCTTGACGTGAAGGACGGCGTCGTCGTCAAGGGCGTCAAGTTCCGCGGCCACGAGGTCGTGGGCGAAATCGTGCCGCTCGCAAAGCGCTATGCCGAAGAGGGCGCCGACGAGCTCGTCTTCTACGACATCACCGCCTCGTCCGACGGCCGCGTCGTCGACAAGAGCTGGATCAGCCGCGTCGCCGAGGCGATCGACATCCCGTTCTGCGTCGCGGGCGGCATCCGCACGGTCGAGGACGCCGGCAGGCTTCTCGCCTACGGCGCCGACAAGATCTCCGTCAACTCGCCGGCGCTCGCCGACCCGGACCTCATCTCCCGTCTTGCGGACCGCTTCGGCGTGCAGTGCGTCGTGGTCGGGATCGACTCCCGTCATGAGGAAGGTTCGGACGAATACCGCGTCAACCAGTTCACGGGCGACGAAAAGAAGACGCGCGTCACGCAGTGGAGCACCCTCGACTGGGTCGAGGAGGTGCAGAAGCGAGGCGCGGGCGAGATCGTGCTCAACATGATGAACCAGGACGGCGTGCGCCGCGGCTACGACCTCAGGCAGCTCGCCGCCGTGCGCTCGGTCTGCCGCGTGCCGCTCATCGCGAGCGGCGGCGCGGGCGAGCCCGTCCACTTCCTCGAGGCCTTCCGAGACGCGAAGGTCGACGGAGCGCTTGCCGCCTCCGTCTTCCACAAGAAGATCATCAACATCGGAGACCTGAAGAACTATCTCCGCGAGAACAATATTGAGGTGAGAACATGCTGACCAACGAAGACATCAAGGCGCTCGACTGGGAGAAGACCGGCGGACTGATTCCGGCCGTCGTGCAGGACGCCTGCTCGGGCCGGGTGCTCATGCTCGGCTGCATGAACCCCGAGGCGCTTGAAAAGACCCTCGAGACGAAGAAGGTCACGTTCTGGTCCCGCACCAAGGGCCGCCTCTGGACCAAGGGCGAGACGAGCGGCAACTGGCTGCACCTCGTCGACATCGGCACGGACTGCGACAGCGACGCGCTCCTCGTGCTCGTCAATCCCGACGGCCCGACCTGCCACCGCGGCACGCCGAGCTGCTTCTCGCCCGTCGAGCACAAGTGGAATTTCCTGCGCGATCTGGAGGTGCTCCTAGAGAGCCGCCGCAACGCCGATCCGGCCACGTCCTACACCGCCAGCCTCTACGCCCGCGGCACCAAGCGCATCGCGCAGAAGGTGGGCGAAGAGGGCGTCGAGACGGCGCTCGCCGCTACCGTGCACGACAGGGAGGAGCTCAGGAACGAGGCCGCCGACCTCGTCTATCACCTGCTCGTGCTCCTCGCCGACGCGGACCTCGAGCTCGCCGACGTGATCGACGTGCTGCGCGCCCGCCACGCGAGTCGCGAAAAGGCCGCCGAGGCGAAGTAAGAGTCCCGAGGCAGACTCTGAAAAATGAAGAAAGGCCGGTCCTCCGCAGCGGAGGCCGGCCTTTCGTGTCGCGTGTGCCGGAAAGTCGGGCTTATTTGGACTTCTTTTCTTCGAGCATGCTCTTGCCCGTCTCGTCCTGGACGGCCATCGGGGCGCGGAAGCTCACGGCAACGCCCTGTTCGTCGAGCAGGATCTCGGTGGTGCGCAGGGTGCGAGGGGCGTGGATCTGGAAGAACTGGGCGGCATTGGTGACGTTGCCGCTCTTGACGCTTTCAAGAAGCGTCTTGGCGTCGATGAAGACGTAGCCCACCTTCTTGCCCTTGAGAAGCTCGGTTTCCTTCGTGGCGAGCTCGCGGTCGATGGAGGCCATGGACTTCGCCTGAAGCTTGGCCTGGAAGAAGTCGAAGGCGACCTTGTCCTCGTGGTCCGTGAGGACGGCGGGCGTCATGCCCGTCTTGCGCACGGCGGCGGCCGCATCGGTGAAGTGGGCGCGGGAGATCGGCGCGAAGAGCGAGACGGCCTTGAGGCGGCCGTTCGTGAAGAAGAATACCTCGCCCCAGTCCTTGTGGCCCGCAAATTCGACGTTGGCGCGGCAGAACATCTGCTGGCTGCGCTGCGAGCAGTCGAAGATCTCGGCTTCGGCCTTCACGCTCTCGACGGGCTGGTTGTAGACGTAGTCGTTCCAGAGCTTGACCGGCGTTTCAGCCGAGGCGCCAGCGGCGGCCAGAAGAAGAGCGGGAACGAGGCAGAGCTTGCGCATGCGGGATCTCCAGAGATTGGTCGGAAAAAATCAAGTATCGGGCGTCGACGCCCGTTCGTCAATGCGGAAAAGCCCGCTGGGAGGACGGACTTTTCGCCGATTTTCTCGATGTGCGGGACCGGGGCCTACTTCCTGAGGCCCATCAGGTCGGTCATGGTGAGCGAGAGGATGGGCGAGGCGCGGCGCTCGATTTCGGCGTTGACGAGCTTGCCCGCGAGCAGCGTCATGGTCTCCTGCAGGCCGTTCTTGGGATTCTTCATGAGGACCTTGACGGCGGGCGAGGAGCAGCGGCCGACGACGAGGTTCGTCAGCGTCTTCTGGGCGCTCGACTCGATGTTCTTCACCTTGGCCGACGGAATTGTCTGGATCTGCTTGGCGGCGGAGGTCTTCGAGAGCGTGACGTAGGCCCACTGCACGAGGACCTGCTTGTCGCTCGCGGTGGCGTGCTTGTAGAGACACTCGGCAAGCGCTTCGCTTGTGTCCGAAGTGGAGGCGGCCTGAACCGCTACAATGGGAGTCGCAAAAAGGGAGAGCGCCAGGGCGCCCGCAACAAGCTTGTTCTTCACGATCATGAATCCTTGTGATGAGGTTCCAAACGGACTTTCTTCAAATCGGGAACATTCTACGCGCGCGCTCCTCAGCGGGCGCTTTCCCGTCAATATTCGACACGAAAAAAGGTGAGAACGAAGATGTACTCTCTCATCGTCAGGGACTATTCCATCGCCGACATCGAGGCGTTCAGCGCGCTCTCCATCCGCAGAGGCAGCACGATCGCGAGCCTCGCGAAGGCCTCCTCCGACAATCTGCGCATCGTCACGGGCGCGTGGCTCCTCTTTCTGCCGAAGGCGGCGGACGAGGCGGCGGTTCGCGCATCCGCAGAGCGCTTTCTTGCGGGGCCCGGCGCCTGGATGAACGAAACGCCCGAGGGACTTGTTGCCGCCGCCCTTGAGTCGGGCCTTCTTGAGAAGACGTTCGAAGGCTTTGCCAACGGACTCGCGCCGCGCCCGAACGTGACGGCCGCAAGGCTCACCGACGAGCTCGAGACCGCCGCGGCGATCCTTGCCGCACGACGCGCCCGAACGCGCGAGGCGCTGCAGGCGAAGAACCGCGCTGTCAACAGCGGAGAGCCGCCCGTCGACGATGAGGCCGACCGCCGCTTCATGATCGAGGCGCTCGCCGAGGCGAGGGCCGCCGCGCAGGCGGGCGAGGTGCCCGTGGGCGCCGTGCTTGTTGCGGACGGCAGGATCATCGCGTGTGCGGGCAACCGCACGCTTCGCAACGGCGATCCGACGGCGCACGCCGAAATGCTCGTGCTGCGCGAGGGCGCCCGCGTCATGAAGAACCACAGGCTTGCCGAGACGACGCTCTACGTTACGCTCGAGCCCTGCCCGATGTGCGCGGGCGCGATCGTGCAGGCAAGACCCGGCCGCATTGTCTTCGGCGCGACCGACGAGCGCATGGGCGCCGTGGGCGGCGCACTCTCGCTCTTCGAGCTGCCGGGCGTCAACCACCGCCCGTGGGTGAGGCGCGGCGTCATGGCGCAGGAGGCGAAGACGCTGCTCGCCGATTTCTTCGCCGCGCGCCGCGGCGCGAAGGAAAACGAAAGGGAAGGCGAAGGAGAAGCCCGATGACCGATTCCGCAAGGCCCTTCGAGGGACTGGCGCTTGCCGTCGCGGCGCCGTCGCGACAGTGGGTGACGAACGAGGGCGGCATTGACTGGGCGCTCAGGCGCCGGGCGTTCTCGGCCGCCGAAGCGCTCGGCTTTCGCGTGCGCGAACTTGAGGGCACGTATCTCGAGGAGGCGCGCTTTGCAGGTCCCGACGCCGTCAGGGCCAGGGATCTGACCTGTGCGCTCACAGAGCTCGATGCGGATCTCGTCATGGCGATGCGCGGCGGCTATGGGTGCGGACGCATTCTCGACATGCTCGACTGGGAGCGGATCGGTGCCGCGTCTACGCCCTTCGTCGGCTTTTCGGACGTGACGGCCTTCGAGCTCGCGCTTCTGGCAAGGACGGGCCGCACGAGCTGGCAGGGCCCGACGCTCAGGGACTTGATTGATCCTGATCCCCTCACGATCGAGGGGCTTCTGGCCGTCGTCGGTCGCAGGCCCTTCGCATCGACGTGGCAGTCGGACGACACGGACGATGCAGATGCCGAGGGCGTCCTCTGGGGTGGCAATCTGGCGATGATCGCCTCGCTGGCGGGCACGCCCTGGATGCCTCAGGTTGAAAACGGCATTCTCTTCATCGAGGACGTGGCCGAGCCCGCCTACAGGATCGAGCGCATGCTGCTCACGCTCGACATGGCGGGGATCCTGAGGCGTCAGCAGGCGGTCGTCGTCTGCGACCTGCAGGGCGCGGACAGGCCCGCAGGCTGGGAAGGCGACTTCAGGCTCTCGCATGCGCTCGACTTCATGCGGGCTCGCACGGGGCTTCCCTTCGTGACGGGCTGTCCCTTCGGGCACCTTCACAGGAAGCTCTCGCTTCCCGTCGGGATGCGGGTGAGGCTTTCGTCGCATGAGGGACGGGTGTCGCTGGAGGCCGCGCCATGAACTTCTTTCCGATCCGCGAGCAGACCTGGCGCTTTCTGCGCGCCTTCTTCATGACGAGCACGGTGCACCACATCACGGCGGGCACGCTCGCCAAGCTCATTCTCTCGAGCCTCAAGCTCTTTCCCGTTGCCCTCACGGCACAGTTCACGGGCATGGCGTCGCTCACGGCCGTCTACTGGCAGAGCGGCGTGAGCGAGGTGTTTCTCACCGTGTGGTTCTGCTGCGGCCTCATTCAGATCTGGCTGTCGCTTCGCTACGTGCGTCTTTTCTGGCGTGACGCGAACCGCGAGGCCAACATTCGCAAGTGGATCCGCCGCTGGACGGCGCTCGCCGTCTCGGCAGGCATCATCTGGGGCGTAGCGGGGCCCACGCTGATGGTCCCCTTCCAGGGGGCGCACCAGATGATCACGGTCGCGACCATCGTGGCCGTGACGTTCGCAAGCTGGCCCGTCTACTCCTGCTGGCTGCCGTCGCTCTCGGCCTTCACGCTCTGCTCGCTCACGCCCGTCATCGTGGCGGGCGCCGTGCAGTTCGGCGTGAGCCAGACCCTCATTGCGCTCATCATTCTCGTCACGACGGTCTTCATTCTCTATTCGGGCAGGAAGCTCAACGAAATGGTCGTCAACTCGATCATCACGGCCGCCCAGAATGAGCGTCTCGTCGAGCGCCTCAGGATCGAGATCGCGCGCGCGGAGAAGGCGCGCAGGCAGACCGAGGAGGAGAGCGAGCGCCGCTCGAAGTTCTTTGCGGCCGCCAATCACGACATCCGCCAGCCGCTTCAGGCCATGGGGATCTACATCGACATTCTCGGACGCAGGGCGACGCCTCAGACCGTGCCCGTCGTCAAGCAGCTTGCGCTCTCGATTTCGGCCATCTCGACCCTGGTCGAGCAGGTTCTCACCGTCACGCGCATGGAGTTCGGGCAGATGGAGCTCCATCCCGAGCATGCAAGCGTGCGCGAGCTTCTCGAGGAGCTCGCCGAGGAGTGCCGTCCGATCGCGGAAAAGAAGGGCCTGAGGCTTCGCGTCTCGGCGCCTCCCGTGACGATCCTTACGGACGTCACGATGGTCAAGCGCGCCCTCAAGAATCTGGTGAGCAACGCTGTCGCGTACTCCGATCCCGCGAAGGCCCGCGTGCCCGAGATCGTGCTCGGCGCGCGACGGGTGGAGAGCCGCCTCGTGATCGGCGTCTACGACTGCGGTCCCGGCATCTCGGCCGAGGACAGGAGCCGCATCTTCGGCACCTTCTATCGCGGAGCTGCGGGCCGTGCGGCGCCGGGCTCGGGCTATGGCCTGGGGCTCTCGATCGTGCGCGGCATCGCAAGACAGCTCGGGCTTGAGCTTACGCTCGGCTCGAAGCCGGGCCGAGGCAGCGTCTTCCGTCTCGCCTTCAGCATCGACGAGTCCGAGCAGGCCGACCGCTTCGAGAAGGCCGTGCCGATCGGCGGCGAGATCAGGGCCCTCAAGGGCAGGATCCTGCTTCTCGAGGACAATCGCTTCGTGCGCGATGCCCTCAAGAGCATGCTCGAGAGCTGGGGAGCCGAGGTGATCGATGCGGGCGAGCCCTGCGAGGAGTTCTACAGGCTCGCCGCTGAGACCGAAAATGTGATCGCGCTCGTGAGCGACTACAACCTCGGGGCCGAGAAGCCCACGGGACTCGAGGCGGCGGGCATGATCGAGGCGCACATGAAGCGCCCCGTGCCCACCGTGATGCTCACGGCCGTTGCGGTCGACCTGATCGAGGGCGAGTACAGGAAGCGCCGCGAGAGGGGCCGCGTGGTGCCCTCGTCGCTGCCGCACATCCTTCAGAAGCCCGCTGACGCAAAGAGCCTCAATGAGGCGATCATGCGCGTGAGGCCGATGGCCGAGAACGCGGCGTTCTGATGAAGGGATGCCAAAGAGGCGGAAAAGAACTCGGGCGTGTCTCCGAAGGGAGACACGCCCGAGTTGCATTGACGGTTGCGGGATGGACCCGAAGGCGGTGAGGCTTATTCTTCGCCGCGCAGGCGGCCCTTGATCTCAAGGGACTTTGCGGCAAAGCCGTAGAGCCAGATGCCCGCGAAGGTCGTGAGGGCGCCCCACATCATGGCGCTCTCGCCGCAGGCGTAAAGCGCGTAGAGCGAGTAGACCGAGGCGATGGTTGCGACGATGGTGATGCGAGAGGCAGTCTTCGGGTCTGCGGGCTCGCGGTGCACGATGACGTTGGCGGCGGCGAAGGCGAGCAGGTACGGGACGAGGTTCGTCACGACGGCGAGGTCCTTCAGGATGTAGAACTGCTGCTCGAGGCGCGGGTCGATCGTGAGGAGCGCGGCTAGGGACTGCAGGAGCAGTATCACGACCATGCCGATCACGGGCACGTTGAGGCGGGTGACCTTGGCGAAGAGCTTCGGGAAGTATTCCTCGCGGGCGGAGACGCGGAAGACCTCGGTGATCGTGAACTGCCAGCTCGTGAGGCAGCCCGCGCAGGCGAGCGCCATCAGGGCCATGACGAACTTGCCGATTTCGGGGCTGAACATCGTGGCGAAGACGAGGCCGAAGGGTGCGGTCGAGTGCGAGAGGAGCTCGTTGTCGACGATGCCGAAGCTGATGTTGTTGGCGAGCACGTAGACGGTGCCGGCGCCGAGCGTGGCGAGCACCATGGCGCGCGGGACCGACTTTTCGGGATCCTCCACGGCCTCGGAGTTCGCGCTGGCGGTCTCAAGGCCGAGGAAGCCCCAGAGCGTCATGGAGATGCCTGCGGAGATGCCGTCGAAGAGCGAGAGGTTCTGCGGGTTCCAGGCGCCGATGTAGCGGTCGACCGAGAACCAGTTCCAGCCGATCACGGTGAGGATCAGGATCGGAATCAGGATGCCGTAGCTCGAGAAGTGCGAGAGCTGGCCGATGAAGCGCGCGCCGCGGATGTTGGGCAGCGAGCAGAGCCAGATCACGATGATGCTTGCAATACCCATTTCGAGCGGGGTGAGGTTCCACTCGAAGAGCACCATCAGATAGCCGACGATCGAAATGGCGATTGTGAGGTTCGCAATGATGAGCGAGACGCCGTAGCTGAAGTTCGCAATGAAGCTTCCGGACTTGCCGAAGGCATAGGCGGCGTAGCCGCCGATGCCGCCGCTCTTCTTGCTGAACATGCCGCATTTGGCAAAGACGTAGGCAATGGTGGTCGCACCGCTGATGGTGACGAGCCAGGCCAGGATGGACATCGTGCCGACTTCAGCGAGCTTCGTCGGCATCAGGATGATGGAGGATCCGAGCATGTTGAGCATCACGGCCATCGTGAGCTGCAGACAGGTCATCTTCGGCTTTTCGATCGTTTTCATAATGGCGTCTCTGGTTGGATATCTTTCTTGGTGTTGGTTGAAAAAAGCAAACCCCGCATTGTACCGATTAAGGCGCGCCGGGTCGAGGATTTTTTGAGGACGTCTGCGCACGTTGAGGAGCGTGTCGAGGACGGGGCGGGCGTGCGGCGTCGCAGACCCGCTGCGGCACATGCGCGTGCAGGGATCTGGCGTGCACTTGAGGTTTCAGGCTGAACGTGAGAAAGTGTCCTCACCCACCCGTTTTCAGGAGTCCTTCATGTTCGTCCGTTCCGGAATCCTCGCCGCCTCGATTCTGCTTTCCGTCACGAGCTGTGCCGCACCGTCGCTCGAGGGCGCGCAGAGGCACGTTATGCCGCTCGGCCAGACGAGCTTCGCGCAGTATGCGGCCGACGCAAAGGCGTGGATCGGCGCCAACCGCAGCTTCGTGCTCGACACGGACGAGGGCAGGAAGATGGAGCTCGAGGCGAACCTGCCGAAGGAGTACCGCCCCGAGCATTCCGACGGGCGCGGGATCCTGCTCGTGCACGGGCTCGGCGACTCGCCCTGGTCCTTCTCCGACATTGCGCAGTCGCTTGCGGCGAACGGCATTCTGGTGAGGACGGTGCTTCTGCCCGGCTGCGGCACGCAGCCCGCCGACATGATGCCCGCGACGGCGGACGACTGGCGGCGCGTCGTGCAGGAGCAGGCCGACATCCTTTCGAGGGAGGTCGACGAGATGTGGCTCGGCGGCTATTCGACGGGGTGCAACCTTGTGCTCGACTACGCTGACGCGAACCCCGGCAGGACGAAGGGCTTTGTGCTCTTCTCGCCCGCGGTCGAGGTGAGGCCGCCGTTCGCTTGGGCGGCGTCCTTCGTCTCGAACTTCAGGGACTGGCTCGTGACGCCTGAGAGCCGTCCCAACGGCGGGCGCAATCCGTTCCAGTACTTCGTGGTGCCGATGAAGGGCTTTGCGGCCTTCCACGACACGATGGTGCGGGCGGACGACGTGCTTGAGCGCCTTGAGAAGAAGCCCTGGAGCGGTCCGGCGGCCGTGATGCTCGCGGAGCACGACGGACTCGTCGAGACGGAGGACCTGCTCGCGAGGTTCGACCGCGCCTTCCCGAATCCGAGGACCCGCATCTTCTGGTACGGCGAGGAGAGGTTCGCAAGGGGACTTTCGGCGCACGTGCGCATCCTGCCCGAAGCGGTGCCCGAGAAGCGCATCGCGAGCTTCTCGCACATGTCCATGACGTATCGTCCCGACAATCCCATGTACGGCGAATCGGGGGCGGAGCGCCTCTGCTGGAACGGTCAGTCGAAGGCCGAATCCAAGGCCTGCGAGGAAGGCGCCGAGATCTGGTATTCGGGCGAGCGCCATCAGCCGGGCGACGGGCGCAACTGCGCGAAGCTCACCTTCAATCCTTGGTACGACGAGCAGCTCGCGGGCATTCTCGACGTGATGGCCCGATGAAGGCTCCGCATACATCCGCTTGCAAGTTTTTTTGAGCTGAGAGCCTCTGCGGCGCAGGCGCTTGCGGTGCGAGCCGATATACTGTCGTGACACGGCCGGCCCGCCGCGGCGGGCCGGCCTTCAATTCACAGGACACTTGAGGAAATGGATCGATCCATGATCAGGAAGAGCATGCTACTCGTCATGACGGCCGCCGTCGCCGCCTGCATCGCAGGCTGCAGCAAGGAGGACATCGAGGCCGCCCGCGAGGCGGGCACCAATGCCGTCTCGAAGGTCGCCGACAAGACGATCGAGTTGAGCGACGAGGCCAAGGGCGTCGTCGACCGCACGAAGGAGCACATCCACGAGCGCATCGTGAAGATGCCTGGAGAAACCACCCGTCAGGCCGCCGAAATCCTCGGCGCCGCCGGCGAGGGCGCGAAGGACGCGAGCGAGCTTCTCAACGAGCACGCCGTCTCGCTTCAGGAGGGCCTCGAGTTCCGCTCGAAGGACCGCGAAAAATAAGCCGTACCCTCGGAATGCGCAAAAAAGGCCTGCCGCCCCGTGATGGGACGGCAGGCCTTTTGTCTGGTTCCGTGTTGAGTCCCGCCGGAGCGGGACTCAAGTCGAATTAGGATCAGAACATGTGGGTCAGGCCGAGGTAGGCCTGACCGACCTGGTTCTTGGCTTCCACATCCTGACCGTTGTTGTTGAACTCAAGCTTGGACACGCCGTAGCCCACGCCCGTGTAGACGGTCGTTCGCTTGGAGAGCGGGTAGCCATAACGAAGGGCGGCACCGTAGTAGGAAAGGTCGGCATCGTTTTGATTGGCAGCGTTGGCGCCGTTTTGGAACTTGGCGTCGACGAAGTAAAGACCGGCCGTGAAATCGCCGCCGAAGACCGGCGTGACCGTGCCGAGGTGCAGGCCGTAGCCCTTGGCGCCGTCGCTCCACATGTTGTCGGCGGTTTCAGCCCTCGTCTCATCGGCGATCGCCGTGAGCTGAGTGGCGCTCAGGCCCTTGAAGTACTGGGCCATCGCGAAGAGGCGGGTGACGCCGAAGTCGTAGTTGCCGCCGAGGTAGACGGTGTGGCCGTCTTCAACGCTGGGGTTGACGTCCGTGCCGAAGGACTGGTAGTTCTGGAATTCGTAGGCGAGAACCGTCTGGAGGGCGCCGAAGTCACCCGTGAGGGCGGCGGACGCGTAGCGGTTCACGGCGGAGGAGCCTTCGCGGTCCTTGTCGTTTACGGAGTCTTCGTTGAAGGAGTACTGGACCGTGGCCTTGACGCCGGCGAAGTCGGGCGTCTGGTAGGTCACCATGTTGTCGTAGCGGCTGGAGGCGGCAAGACCGAAGATGTTGTTGTCGCCGCCGTCAAAGGCGTCGCCATAGGCGTACACGAGGTCATAGGAGCCGGCGGAGGAGCCGACGCCGCCCATGCGGCCGAGGGACACGCGGCCGAAGTCGCCGGAGACCGTGGCGGAGAGTTCGCGGCCGAAGAGGCGGCCCATGCCGAGGGAGCCGTCGTCGGCGCTGAAGCTGTTTTCGGCGACGAAGCTCACCTGAAGGCCGTTGCCGAGGTCTTCGACGCCGCGAAGACCGAAGCGGGACGGAGCGTTGAGACCGCTTTCGAGACCGAAGGTGTTGGTCTTCGTGCCTTCTTCACCCGTTACGTCGAACTTTTCGTGCGTGAAGACGAGGGCTTCGTCAACGACACCGTAGAGGATGACGCTGGAGGCGTTGGCATAGGAGGCGCAGAAGCCGAGGACGGCAAGCGCGGCGAAAGACTTCTTGAACATGTGTGTTCTCCGTATGAGTGGGGGATGCGGAAGTGCACCGCTTGGTCGATTCAATGTATCCGCTTTCAGGACGCGTTCGCTCAACTTCGTGCGGCGGTTACAAATGTCTGAGGTGAGGCGGAATTCAGGACGAGGGAAAAGCGCACTTCTGGGTGTGTTCTTCAAGTTTCGTTCTGCTGCAGGCGGTTGCGGACGGACGGGGAACGGCGTGCTGTTTTTGGAACTAGTGCGAACGGATGAGGAAGAATGTCGTGTTTTTAGGACAAGTGTCGTAGCGCGGACATGCGAGGAGTAGTGTTGTGAAAAACCCACAATTCGTGGAGGAGCCTGCGCGGGAAGGGAAGCGGAGAGGCGGAGACGCAAAAGGAGAAGGAAGGGGAGACGCAGACGAAGAGGCCCCGCGGGACTCTCGTCCTGCGGGGCCTCAGGGCTTGTGCGGCGGGATCGTCAGATCTCGATGCTGTAGCCCGCGCGGCGGGCTGCAAGAAGGGCCTCGGTTCGGTTGCTTGCGCCGAAGATGCGGTAGATGGCGGCGACGTGGGTCTTCACGGTGCCCTCGGAGAGGTTGAGCTCGAGGCAGATGCGCTTGATGGGCGCGCCCTTGGCGAGAAGCATCAGCACGTCCTTCTGGCGGTCGGTGAGCTTGGGGGCGTTGCTCGAGAGGTGCGGGAGCGAGCGGGCGGTTTCGGAGAAGAAGCCCTCGCGCTGGCTTTCGGCGAGCAGCTTGGACGGAATGAAGACGCCGCCCCTGAGGACGAACTCAATGGCGTTCGTGAGCATGTCGGTGTCGAGGGATTTCGGCACGAAGCCCGCTGCGCCGAGCTGCAGTACGCGCATGATGCGGCCGCGGTCGGTGAGGCCCGAAAGGACGAGGATCTTGAGCATGGGCTGGCGGCGGACGATTTCCTCCATCAGCTCCGTGCCTTCGACGCCGGGCAGGTTCAGGTCGAGAATGAGCAGGTCGGCGGTCTCGCCTTCACGCCCGATGAGCTCAAGGGTTGTGGGCACGTCGCCGGCCGTCAGCACTTCGGCCGAGGGATCCCGGTCGAGAAGCATCATGGAAAGGGCGCTCCTCACGAGCGCGTGATCATCGACAATCAGGTACTTCATGCGATTGAGGCTCTGCGGGAGCAGAGCGTTTCTACATTTTCAACGGGTTTAGATTGTACTAAAGAAGAAGTCCGTCGAACGAGTCCGAAAACGTGAAGTGAGGCCGCACCCGATGGGGGATATGCGGCGAAGCCCGCGGCAGGAGACCGCGGGCTTCGGGTTCAGATCACAGGCCTGACGGGATGAGGCGCGCGGATCACTTGCGGCGCTTCATCAGGTTGAGGACTCGGCCGATCTCTTCCTGGGAGTCGTAGACGGCCTCGCCCTCGGCGGGATGCTGCTTGACGTAGCTGCCGTCGGCCTGGAGTTCCCAGGCGTGGATGTTGTCGGCGAGCTGCGGACGGACGATCTGGTCAAGCACGTTGGCGCGGATGTCGGGATCCGTGACTGGTGCGAGGACTTCGATGCGGCCGTTGAGGTTTCGCGGCATCAGGTCGGCGCTGCCCACGTACATCTTCTCGTTGCCCGCATGGCGGAAGTAGTAGATGCGGGCGTGCTCGAGCAGGCGGCCGACGATCGAGCGGACGGTGATCGTCTCGGAGACGCCGGGGATGCCCGGACGGATCGAGCAGATGCCGCGCACGATGCATTCGATGCGCACGCCGGCCTGACTGGCCTTGTAGAGCTCGCGCACGATGCCCGGGTCGACGAGCTGGTTGCACTTGAGGATGATGTGGCCGCCGCCGTGCTTCTTGTGCAGCGCGACCTCTTCCTCGATGAGGCGGACGATGTTCGGACGTGTGCCCTTCGGGGAGACGAAGAGCTTGCGGTATTCGTCGATGATGCCGCAGCCCGTCATCACGTTGAAGAGGTCCTGGACGTCGTCGCAGATTGCGTCGTCGGCCGTGAGGATGCCGAGGTCGGTGTAGATCTTGGCGGAGCCGGCGTTGTAGTTGCCGGTGCCCACGTGCACGTAGCGGCGCAGGCCCTCGGGTTCGCGGCGCACGACGAGGCAGAGCTTGGCGTGGATCTTGAGGCCGGCGAAGCCGTAGACGACGTTGACGCCGGCGGCTTCGAGTTCCTCGGCCCAGTTGATGTTCTGCTCTTCGTCGAAGCGGGCCTTGAGCTCCACGACGGCCGTGACCTGCTTGCCGAGACGGCGGGCCTCAAGGAGGCTCCTCACCACGGGCGAGTCGCTGCCGCAGCGGTAGAGCGTCTGCTTGATGGCGACGACGTTCGGATCGGTCGCGGCCTTCTGCAGGAAGTTGAGCACGCCGCCGAAGGTTTCGTACGGGTGGTAGAACATCAGGTCGCGCTTGCGGATCGCGGCGAACGTGTCGGTTTCAGGCTCGAGCGCTTCGGGAAGCGTCGGGTGGAAGGGCGGGTACTTGAGCGCGGGGCGGTCGATGCCGCCGAGGCCCATGAACTCGCTGAAGGCGAGCGGCATTCTGGACTTGAACACCTGATAGGGGCGCGTGCCGAGATGCTTGACGAGGAAGTCCTGCAGACACTGCGGCATGCCGCGCTCGAGCTCGAGGCGCACGATGGAGCCGAAGCGGCGCTGCTCGACGTAGTCGCGCACGGCCGCGAGCAGGTCGTCGGCCTCGTCCTCCTCGATTTCGCCGTCGGTGTTGCGGGTGATGCGGAAGAGGCCCTGGGAGCGCACGCGGTAGCCCGGGAAGAGCTTCTCCATGCGCTGCATGATGAGGTCCTCGACCATGATGATCGTGCCTTCGCGCGAGCGCACGTCAAGCACCGTCGTCTCGTCGGCGTCTTCGGGCAGGAAGAGGAAGCGCGGGACGTTGTTCGGGCACTTCACGCGGCCGAAGCGGACCTTGCCCGGCTCGTCGGCGTGCACGCCTTCGAGTTCGACCACGAAGTTGATGCTCGTGTTCGAGATCATCGGGAAGGGATGGCCCGCGTCGACGGCCTGCGGCGTGAGGATCGGGAAGATCTGGCGGTCGAAGTAGCGGTCAAGCGCGCTGCGGCGCTTCGGAGAGAGCTGCGAGTAGCGGCCGAACTTGATGTCCTTCTTCTCGAGGGCGGGCTTGAGGGTCTTGAGCCAGAGGTCTTCGGCGACCTCGAGCATTTCGGTGACCTTGCGGCGGATCTCGGTGAGCTGGCGGGCGGGCGGCATCCTGTCGGCGCCCGTGGGCTCCGCACCCATGCGGGCCTGACGCTGCAGGTTCATCACGCGAACCATGTAGAACTCATCGAGGTTGTTGAAGAAGATTGCGAGGAACTGAACGCGCTGCAACAGCGGCACCGTCGGATCGGCGGCCGTCTCGAGCACCTTGCGGTCGAATTCGATCCAGCTGATCTCGCGGTTGATGTAGAGGGACGGATCGTCAACGTTGACGATCTTGGGGGCGACGGGATCCCCGGCTTTCTCAACGGACTTTTCAACGGTCTTTTCGGCCGTCTTTCTGGCGGTGCGTCGTGCGGTCGTGCGGCGGGCGGGCTTGCCCGCGGTTTCGGCCTGCGCGGCCTGCTGAGGGGCAGCTTCGGTCGCGGCGGAGGCTTCGGGCTGGGGGTTCTTGGAATCAGTCATGTCTCTATTGTCCTTGTCTAGCAGCACAACGAATGTCGATTCTTATATTGTGTGCCATTTTTCATGACGATGCCATGACGCATTGATGACGTTTCCCTGAATCGTGTCACCTTCTGACGTGCGCAGGAGGAGGTTCGAAGACATGCAAAAACGGCCGCGGATGACTGCGGCCGTGGCGTTTTGCGTGATTTGACCTCGATTATCGGGCGCTTTCGGGCTCGATGGAGAGCTCGTATCCCTCAGGGTAGTTCCTTAGAACCGTGGCGCCGCCCCGGGTGCTCGATTCGAGCACGCGCTGGCCGCTTCGGGCGAGTGTGCGGGTCGAACCCGAGACGGAGAGCGTGCAGTCGGGGCAGGTCTTGGCGAGGGAGGCCCTGATCGAGTCCACGGGCCAGTACATGAAGGTGAGGTCCCTGATGAGGCCCTTGGCGCGGAATCTTGAGGAAAGGAGCGGATGGCGGGACTCGGCCGTCGTCGAGGGCGTTGCGCTGATGCGCCAGAAGGGCGTGTTTAGCGCGGAGAGGGATGCGCTGATCGAGTCGCCCTTGACGATGATCGAGGCGGAGAAGTCGGGAATCTGTTCGGGGGCGCCTTCGCTCACGGCCTCCTTCGAGAAGGAGAACCTCATGCGCTGCGTTTCGTCGAACCTCACGCCTGCGCGGAAGTCTGGGCGAAAGAGCGGGGCCGCCACGATGCAGGAGGCGGGCTTGCCTGCGTCATCGGCCGCAGCCTGAGCCTTCGCCTTGAGTTCGGGCGCCGCCGACGTGCGCACGGCCTGGGGCTTGGAGGGCTGCGTGGCGCAGGATCCGTACGGAGCGGGCGTCGAATTCTGGGCGCATCCGGCCGCAAGGATCGTTGCAAGGACGGCGGGGAGGAGAAGGCGTTTCATGTCGGCGGGTGACGGGCGGGATTGAAGAGCGGCCACATTGTAGCCGATGCAACGATCGGAATACGTAACGGTCAGTATCGGTGATAAAGCTGAGGCAGTCTGAGGGCTCCTGCGGGACAGGCTGGGACCGAGGGATGCGTGATGCAGGGAGGATTGCATGGACGGCTGAAAGCCTCTTGGCGAGAGGGCCACTCGCCGCGCTCTCCGTGTTCCGGCGTCAAAATCCCGCTAATATAGAACTCGTTATTGAAGACGCGCCGCCCGCCCAAGAGCCTGCGGCCCACACTGGTCTCGACATGCAGAACAAAAAGCTCATCGCCCTTGCCATCGCCTCGCTGGCCCTGCCGGCCATCGCGGCCGAAGCGCCCGCCGCAGCTCTGGCGGCGTCCACCGCCGCCCCCGTGGCTGCGCCCGCATCCGCTCCGGACTCGGAGTCGGAGGACGCGCTCGACAGCGTGGTGAACGGCCTCGCCTCCGCCTCGGAGACGGGGGAGGCCTCGCCCGAAGGGGAGAAGGCCGAAGAGGCTCGTACGGATGCGGCTCAGGAAGTCGCTGAAGGAACGGCCGGGGACAAGACCGGGGCGGCGGACGCAAAGTCTGAGGAAAAAAACGAGGATGCCGGCGCGGGGAGTGCGGACGAGTCCGGAGCGGACGGTGTTGCCGAGCTGCGCACGGCCGATGCGGTGTCGCCTCTTGCGATCGTGCCGCCGTTTCTGGACTTCATGCCCTACGTGACGAGCCTCAAGGACGTCGAGGAGGTCTTCGGCAAGAATGCCCGCCTCTATGACGACGGACGCTACGGCAGACGCCACATCATCACGGGTCAGGACTTCGATCTCGGCGTCACGAGCATTCTCGTCTACTACACGGACGGCGGACTTCTCTCCGACGTCTTCCTGAGGATTCCCGCGAAGGAGCGTCCCCGCGTGCTCGAGGCCCTCAGGGAGATGACGCCCTCGATGAATCCCGACGGCATCTGGACTTCGGACGGCGGGCGCGACTACTGGCGCACGAAGACCGCAGAACTCTCCGTGGGCCCCGTCAAGGGCGACGACTTCACGGTCGAGTACGGCGCGACGGCGCGCCAGATCCGCGAGACGCGCGCCTGGATCGAGGCCGATCCCGCTCACCGCGCACCGCGCTTTGCGGGACTTTCGATCGGCATCTCGACGGCGGCCGACGTCAAGGCGAAGGCCGACGGCAAGCGCTGCCGCATCCTGGGGCCGAGCCATGCGAAGGACGGCTCCTCGACCTATGCGCTCAGCGGTCCCTGTTTCGGGGTGCCGGGCGAATATCAGTCGCTGGCGTGGATTGCCGCCGACAGCGGCAGGCTCACGCGCCTCTTCCTGCAGAGCCGCGGCGACGCCGTGGGATTTTCCTCCGTGCTGCCTGCGCTTGAAAAGCGCTACAGGCCCACGGGCAAGCCCGGCGAATTCGAGGCGGGCGAGGCGCCTGCGCGCAACGTCTGGCCTGCCGTCATCCGCTTCACGCCCTATCGCAAGGCCGTGGGCGGCACCGTCGAGGAGGGCACCCTTGAATTCTTCGCCGGCATCGACGGCGTGAAGAAAGAGGAGGCCGTCTGGGACGCGCTTCTCGAGGAGAAGAAGGCGAGGGAGGCTCAGGCAAGGCAGGTCGACAGCCTGTTCGAATGACCTCGGCAACGGCTTGAACAAACGAAAGGCCCTGCAGGAGCGAATCCTGCGGGGCCTTGTTCAAGGTTTCAGGCCTGAGGGCCTTGGCCGGGCTCATTGGTCGAGCTTCTTGATTTCGGCGCGGGTGCGTTCAAGCTCGAGTTCGACTTTTTCACGGGCTTTCTCGGTGCGGACGGCCTCTTCGGCAACGGACGTGCCGACCTGGGCTTCACGCTCCTGGACCTTCAGCTCGGCGAGGCGGACCTTGAGCTCGCGTTCGCGAAGGGCGAGTGCATCAAGCTTGTCCTGCTTGGCCTTCTTGGCGGCGTTGGCCTTGGCGTTCGCTTGGGCGCGGGCCTTGTCGGCCTTCGCCTTGGCGGCCTGCTTCTGGGCTTCGGCCTTCTGGCGAGCCTGTTCGGCGTAGTATTCCTCGGCCTGGATGCGTTCCTGTTCGGCCTTCACGACGCCGATGTTGTACTCCATCTGGCCGCCTGCTTCGGCGTACTGCTCGGCGCGGCGGTCGGCATTGGTCGTGCAGCCTGCGGCGAGAAGAGCGGCGCCGAGGGCGGCGACCGTCATGATCTGCTTCTTCATGATGACACTTCCTTCAGGAAACCCGGATCAGCGCTTGCCGCAGCCGTACGGGTTGTTCGGCTGGATGCGGGTCTCGCCGCTGCGAGACGAGGCCATGATGGCGGAGCCGAGCTTGTATTCGCAGATGCGACCGACCTGCGTGGACTGGTAGACCTGCCCGTCGGAGGAGCGGTAGACGAGCTGCACGCCGTCGACATAGGTCGTGCCGGAGCCGCCGACGGCGTCGCCTGCAAGACCGCCGATCGCGCCGCCGGCAAGGCCGCCGAGGACGCGGGACGAGGTCGAGTGGTTGTTGTGGTTGCCGATGGCGGCGCCGGCGATCGCGCCGAGGATGGCGCCCGTGGCGCGGGCACGGTCGGAGTTTTCGCTGTTGTTCACGGCCACCTGAGCGGGATTGATGGCGATGATTTCAACCGTGTTCACTCGCTGAGCCTGGTTCACCTGGCTGGAGCTGTAGACGTCGGAACGATAGTAGTTGCCGTCGGTGGCGCAGCCGCTGAGGGCGACGGTCAGGCTGAAAAGGCCGATCACGAGGAGTTTCTTCTGGGGCATGGCTTTGTTCTTGTCTTGGGTCGAAAAAACGGTCATTTTGGACTGATCTTCCGTTCAGTCCACATCCTCACGATACACCATTGCGGGTGCGGCGGGCGGATGAGGGCTGCGGTCCGAAACAAGACGTTACGCATCCTTGCGCAGGCAGGATGCAGTGGATGTAGAAAAGCCGCCGGTCGCTGCGGAATCTGCGGCTTTGCGGTGCGTCGCGGGCCCTGATCAGGCGGACACGCGGACGAGACGGCCGGTGAAGTCGTGGATTTCGACGCGGCCGTTGCGGCGGTGGATGGCCAGCTGGTCGTCGCCGACGAAGCGGACGAACTTGGCGTCGTTGACACTGTACGTCGTGACGAGCTTGCCTTCGGTGTTGTAAAGCTGACAGTAGCCGTTTCTCAGGACGACGGCGACATGGTCGCGATGAAGGATGGCTTCGTCGATGTTCATCGGGGGAAGCGTGACGCGGGGCTTGCCGGCGCCGCCTCTGATCTCACAGCAACCGTTGCGGACAACTGCATTCATTGTTTCTCTCCTCCTTGGTGGGCTTCAGCATCTGCATGAGGGAAGAATATGACGGGGTGCGTCAGTATGTGACGCAAGCAGAAGCGCACGCATCATGTTCGAGACTCCATCAGTTTCTGCCGAAGCTCATCGAATCAATTCTACCAGAAATGAAATCAGGATTTCACGCTTGCCGTTCGGGAGGGTGTGCGGCTGATCTTCGCGGTGGCGTGCACTTGATGCAAAAAAGGAGCGCTGCTTTCGCAAAGCGCTCCTTTCGACTGTCCCGCGCGCGTTTACAAAGAACGCGGGACTATTCAAACCGATCGACGGAAATTAGTTTTCGTTGTCCATCGGGGTGAGGGCGTGACGAGCGGCCCAGGTCCACGGATTGGCGAGCCAGTCGTTGAGGACTTCCTTCTTGTCGGCGGAGATCGTGCCGAGTTCGATGGCCTTGTCGATGACCTTCGTGAAGTCGATCATTTCGTGGCAGCGGACTTGCTGCTTTTCGAAGAGCTTGTTGGTCTCGTCGATGCCGAAGGAGGTGATGGCGAGGCAGTCCGTGACCGTGGCGCCTTCAGCCTTGAGGCCTTCGACGGCGGAGAGGAGCGAGAGGCCGGTGGAGATGTGGTCCTCGATGAGGAGGACGCGCTTGCCGGCGATGTCGCAGCCTTCGACGCGGCTCTTGTTGCCGTAGGTCTTGGCGGCCTGACGAACGAAGATGCTCGGCTTGTTGAGACGGTAGGCCAGAGCGGCGGCGTGGGAGACGCCGGCGCCTTCGACGCCCGCAACGATGTCGAATTCGAGACCGAGTTCGACGACCTTCGTGGCCATAGTTTCAAGGATGTCGCGCCAGGCTTCCGGGACGGCCGTCAGGCGGCGGTTGTCGACGTAGATCGGGGTGATCAGGCCGGACTTGAGGCGCATCGGACGTTCCGTCAGGAAGGACACGGCGCCGTTGTTGATGAGGTGTTCGGCGAGGATGTTTTCAGCAATCTTGGACTTGAACATTTTCTATATCTCTTTCCTGAAAATTAGTCGATGCCGATCGCCTTGCGGCCGTTGACCGTGGCAATCTTGACGAGTTCGTCGAAGTAGTCGAAGCGGCAGCCCGTGGCGAGCGTGGTCATTTCGTGCCACATGTCGCCGGCGTTCCAGGGCACCATGGCGTCGCAGACGTTGTCCGTGCCGAGGGCGACGGTGATGCCGGCCGGGACGAGTTCGTCGACCGGGGTCATGGAGTTGTGCATCGGGCCAATCTGTTCGGAACGCGGGGTGTCGATCCAGGCGGTCGGGCAGGCGATCATCATCACGTCGGCTTCGCGCATGAGCGTGTAGAGACGCTGGCGGTAGGCGCGGGAGTGAGCGGCGATCGAGATGCCGTGAATGGCGACGACCTTGCCCTGCATGCCGTGCTGGATGGTCTTTTCGCAGAGCTGCTCGGTTTCGTATTCAAGGCTTTCGTTGAACTGGTCGACGTGGACGTGGACCATCTTGTTGCGGGACTTGGCCGTTTCCATGATGATGTCGAAGGCTTCGTCGCCGCGGCCGTAGTCGCGTTCGTCGCGCTTCGGGAGCGCGCCGATGATGTCGACGAGTTCAGCGCCAATGTCGAACCACTTGCGGGCTTCCGGATGGATCACGCCCTTGAGGGTCTGGTTGGCGAACTTGACGGTCAGCTGGTCCTGATAGTGTTCGCGGGCACGCAGGCCGGCCTTGATGGCGCGGTCTTCAGACTGCGGGTCGATGTCGACGAAGGTCGCGAGGGCGGACACGCCCTGGGCGATCTGGTTTTCAAAGAACATCGAGAAGCGGCGGTAGAAGTCTTCTTCCGTGGAGTTGCGCTTGAGGGCGTCGAGGGCGTCCCATTTCTGCTGAAGCGTGCAGGTGCGGCGCATCTCGAGAACGTCGGGGCTGAGGGTGTAGGCACGGTCTGCATGAGCGTGGGTGTTGACCCAGCCGCCGGCGGCCATGATGGCCGGTTCGATCATGTCGCGAATCGTCAGGGGGGCGTTTGGCGTAGACATTAAGAACATCTCCTTCGCAGTTAGCGAAAACAAAAGTGGTATTTGCCGTCAGTACTCAGGAAAAAGCCGCGGATACGTCGGTTTGAAAGGGATGACGTTTCTGCGGCTAAATTGACCACATTTTATAGATGGGTTTTCGATGTGGCGAATGGATACACAAATTGTTACATCATTAAGGCGTGACGCTTGTGCTTCATTCCGTTTTCTTCGCTAGAGCCGCAGTCGAAGGCAAATGGATGCCGGATGCTGGTCACGGACTGGGGCCTCGTGTCGGCATGTGAAGGTCCGCCGTTGCGCGTCCTGAGGCGGGTTTTGTCGACGAATCCCGCCGAAAAAGGCCCGGATTTGGGTATGATGGGCGCCCGTTCCGTCAACCGACGCCATTTCCACCTCTCCATGCTGTCATTCGAAGCCGAAGCGGCCGTTCAGGCCGAGCCCGTTCCTCCCGTTCTTCCCGTCCTTTATCTTGATGACGTGATGTGTGCCGTGATGAAGCCCGAGAAGCTTCTCGTGCACCGCACCGAGATCGCCAACGGCGACACGGTCTTTGCCGTGCAGTGCGTGCGTGAGCAGCTCGGCCGTCGGGTCTGGCCCGTGCACAGGCTCGACCGCGGGACGTCGGGCGTGCTCGTCTTTGCGTGTGATGCGGACACGGCCTCGAGGCTCGGGCGTATCATGATGGCGGGCGAGGTGAAGAAGCGCTATGCGGCCGTCGTGCGCGGCTGGCTCGAGGAATCCGTCGACTGCCGCCATCCGCTCTCGCTCCCCGAGGATCCGTATCTGAAGAAACGACGCGGTCCGTCGGAGCCTCAGGATGCGCGCACGGTCTTCATCGAGCGCGCAAGGGGCGAGGCGCCCGTTCCTTCGGGCAGGTTCGAGACGACCCGCCTCGGCCTCGTCGAGGCCGAGCTCTTCACGGGCAGAAGGCATCAGATCCGCCGTCATCTCAAGTGGCTTGCGCATCCCGTCATCGGGGACGCCACCTACGGGAAGGGCCCCCTCAACCGTGCGGTCGCGCAATGGTTCGGTGCGGACCGCCTGATGCTCCACTGTGCGAGGATGACGCTCCCGCATCCCGTCACGGGCGAGGAGATCGACATCCGTGCGCCGCTCGTCGAGGGTCCCTTCAGGTCAGCCGTCGAGAGGCTCGGCTGGCTTGAGGCGTACGAGGAGCTTATGAACGGCCCCTGGAGAGAGCCGCCTGCGCAGGCGCAGCTTCTGGCGTAGCTGCCTGAGGCCCGGGAAAGAAGGCCCGGCCTTCCGAGAAGAAGCCGGGCCTTCTTGGGGTTTGACTGTCGTCGGCGTCAGGAGTTGCGGCGCTTGTCGAGGCCGAGATCGGCCATGATCGTGGCGGAGATTTCCTCGATCGACTTCGTCGTGGAGTTGAGCCAGCGGATGCCTTCGCGGGCCATCAGGCCTTCGGCGTCGGCGATTTCCTGACGGCAGTTCTCGATGCTGGCGTAGCGGCTGTTCGGACGGCGCTCGTTGCGAATTTCGGAAAGGCGCTCGGGCTTGATGGAGAGGCCGAAGAGCTTTTCGCGAAGCGGAATGAGGGCGTCGGGCAGGGAGCCGCGGTCGAAGTCCTCGGGGATAAGCGGGTAGTTGGCGACCTTGATGCCGAACTGCATGGCGAGGTAGAGCGACGTCGGGGTCTTGCCCGAGCGGGAGACGCCCACGAGGATCACGTCCGCTTCGTCGAGGCCGCGGTTCGTCTGGCCGTCGTCGTGCTGGAGCGTGTAGTCGATGGCGGCGATGCGGCGGTTGTACTTCGCGTCGTCGCGGATGCGGTGGCTCTGGCCGATGGAGTGCGCGCTCTTCATGCCGAGCTCGGTCTCGAGCGGGCCGACGAACTTGCGGAAGAGGTCGATGATGTGACCGCTCACGTGTTCGTTGAAGGTGCGCATGATGTCCGGATCCACGAAGGTCGTGAAGATGATCGGACGAAGGCCTTCTTCCTTTTCCACCTGATTGATGCGCTGCGCGGTTTCAAGCGCCTTCTCGACCGTGTTGACGAACGGGATGCGCGTCTGGTGGTAGTCGAGGTCGGGGAACTGCGTCATGATCGAATGCGCGAGCGTTTCGGCGGTGATGGCGGTGCCGTCGCTCACGATGAAGATTTGTCGGCAGGGGGCGCACTTCTGGGTGTCTGTCATGGCGGATAGTTGAGAAGGATTGGGTAATCCTTCCATTTTACCCGATCGGCCATTTCCGATGAGTCGAGTCTGAGGGTTTCCCGCGTCACACGGGCGTTTGAGGTCAGAGCCTTGGGCTGCGCCTGATGAGGAGCTCGGCCGCAAGGAAGATGACGGCTGCAAAGAGCGAGAGCAGGAGGCAGAGCGCGTTCGCGGCGTCGAAGTCGGCGTGTGAGACGGCGTTGAAGATTTCGAGCGAGAGCGTGTTGGTGCGTTCCGAGATGTTGCCGCCGAGCATCATGGTGATGCCCACCTCGCCCGAGACGCGGCGCAGCCGAGAAGGAGCGCCGCCGCGAGACTCGGCCGAACGAGCGGGAGCGTGACTCTGAGGAAGACGTCGCGCCTGCTCGCGCCGTGGATGCGGACGGCCTCCTCGAGTTCGATGAGGCGCGGCGAGGCGAACGCTGCCTGAAGCGGACGAACGACGAGCGGCGTGTCGCCGAGGCGCCTGGCGTCGGGTGCGAGCGCATCGTGGAACTTCTCGAGGCTCGCCTCGTCGGAGATGACGACGTTGACGCCGCTGCCGTGCTTCACCGGGGCGAGCATCTGGCCGATGTTGCCGCCGAAGCTCGTCTCGACGGCGACGCCCGTCTCCTTCTGATAGAGCGCGGCGAGCGCGTCGACCATCTTGACTTAGCTCGCGCCCGTCGTGACGACGACCTGCGCGGCGTTCGCGTCGCTCGCGGCAAGAGCGGAGACGGCGGCAAGGGTAATGAGGAGCGGCTTGGGTTTCGTGATGATGTCCTTGGGTTGGGAGTGGTCGGTGTCAGGCTGGCGTGCGGATGTCCGCAATGCGGCCGTCCTTCATCGTGAGGACGGTCTTCGCGAGCCTCTCGGCTTCGTCGGCGGCGTGCGTGATGTAGAGGACGGGAATGCCCGTGATTTCGGGAATGCGCTCGAAGTAGCCGAGAAGCTCAGCCTTGCGCTCCGAGTCGAGACTCGCGAGCGGCTCGTCCATGATGAGGAGCGTCTCGGCGGCGAGAATGGCGCGCCCGAGCGCGACGCGCTGGCTTTCGCCGCCCGAGAGCGTGTCGGGACGACGTGAAAGAAGATGCGCAATGCCGAGCACCTCGATGAGGCGCTCCTGGTCGACTGCGGTGCGGCGTCCTCCGAGGCGCCTGCCGAAGAGCAGGTTCTTGCGAACGGTGAGGTGCGGAAAGAGCCTGTGGGACTGGAAGACGAAGCCGATGCCGCGCGATTCGACGGGAAGGTCGATGCACGGATCGTCCGATCTGAAGACGCGGCCGTTGACGCTGATCGTGCCCGATGCGGGCTTCACGAGATCTGCGATGCTGCCGGCGAGCGTCGACTTGCCGCAGCTCGAGGGGCCGAGCACGGCCGTGAAGCCGTCGCCGGGCAGATCGCAGTCCGCCTCGAGCGTGAAACCTGGAAGACGCGTCGTGAAGTGAAGGGAGATCATGGGCAGAGCCGTTCGCTATTCGTAATGGGAATAGCGAACGGCTCTGCCAAGAAAATAGGGTGGAGGGGTGGATGAAGACGGGGAGGTCAGAGCCTCCCCTCCGTCAGGCCTTCTGGGCGAGGGCGGCTTCGATTTCGATGACGCCCTCGAGGACGCCGGCCGCCAGTGCGTAGAGTCGGGCGTCACTGCGTGCGCGAACGGCTACGGCGAAGGCGGGGAGCCATTTGGCGGCGTGCGCCTCGAAGAAGGCGGTGGCGGCCGCAGGGTCGTTCTTGAGGATCAGGACGGTGAGAAAGCCGAGCTGCAGGCCGAGATGGTCTTCGGGCACGCCGAGGATGCCTGCGGTCTCAAGCCCCGCGTCGGCGTAGGCCTTGCGGCACTCGAGCTGGGAGAGCGGGATCTCGTCCCTGTGGAGCCAGGCGGATTCGGCAAGGGGCACCGTGCCCTCGCATGTGCCAAGGAAGAGTCTGGCGTACTCGCGTTCGAGCTCGAGCGGCTCGGGCGCGGGGGCGTCGAGCACCGCCTCGAACGGGGCGGCGTTCGTGCCGAGTTCGGCTGCGAGCCCAGCGGCCGCGCGCATCGCCTCGACGTAATTTTCATAGGCGCCCTTCGCCTCGGGCTGGAGAAAGAGGGCGGAAAGCGCGTCGTAGACGGACTGACGCGCAAAGTCCTGCAGCTGCTGGGTGACCACGGGCTTGCTCTTTATATATAGACGGTCTGGAGGCGGCGGGGCGGGGCCGCGGGGGCGGCGCCTGCCGGCCGGATCGGATCAGGTCATTTTATCTGCTGCCGCGTGAAAGTGCCTCGCTCTACTCAAAACCACCTAGATGGGAACAATGACACTCTGCCTGCGTCTAGATTTCATCTATTGAGGCGGATCGGACCTGCGGAAAATCCCTGAAATTGTCCTGCGGGATCAAAAAATATGCAGGGTAGGCCCATTTTCCGGCGCATAAAGCGCTCTGAACGGGTAAAATCCCCCACAATTGAACCACCGCCCCGGTTCTTGGGGCTTAAGAGGATAAGCATGGTACAGGGTCGTTACGTTTTCCCCTTTAGTCAGCTTCGCATGACCGACGTTGATCGCGTCGGCGGCAAGAACGCTTCGCTCGGCGAACTGCTCAGCCAGCTCACGAGCGCCGGCATCCGCGTGCCGGACGGTTTCGCCACCACGGCCGAAGCCTTCCGCCTCTTCCTGAAGGAAGGCGGTCTCGAGGAGCGCATTGCTCAGCGTCTCACCACCCTTGACGTCGACGACGTCAAGGCGCTCGCCGCTGCCGGCGCCGAGATCCGCGGCTGGATTGAAGCCGCTCCGTTCCCGGCCGAGCTCGAAAAGGAAATCCGCGAATTCTACGAATGGCTCAAGGACGGTCAGGAGGAAATCTCCGTTGCCGTTCGCTCTTCCGCCACGGCTGAAGACCTTCCCGACGCCTCCTTCGCCGGTCAGCAGGAAACGGTGCTCAACGTCGTCGGCATCGACGCCGTCTTCAAGCACATGAAGGAGGTCTTCGCCTCCCTCTACAACGACCGCGCCATCTCCTACCGCGTCCACAAGGGCTTCACGCACGCTGAAGTCGCCCTGTCCGCCGGCGTGCAGCGCATGTGCCGCTCCGACCGCGGCGCCGCCGGCGTGATGTTCACGCTCGACACCGAATCCGGCTTCGACCAGGTGGTCTTCATCACCGCCTCCTACGGCCTCGGCGAAACCGTGGTTCAGGGCGCCGTGAATCCCGACGAGTTCTACGTCCACAAGCCCATCCTTGATGCCGGCAAGTATCCGATCATCCGCAAGACGCTCGGCTCCAAGCTCATCAAGATGGAGTTCGAATCCGACAAGTCCGTCGGCCGCACGGTCCGCACGGTCGATGTCCCGGCCGAAGACCGCCGCAAGTTCGCCATCACCGACGAAGATGTGATCGAACTGGCCCGCTTCGCCCGCATCATTGAAAAGCACTACGGTCGTCCGATGGACATCGAGTGGGGCAAGGACGGCAACGACGGCAAGATCTACATCCTTCAGGCCCGTCCTGAAACGGTGAAGTCCCAGCAGAACAAGGCCGACGTGCAGCTCCGCTACACGCTCAAGTCCAAGGGCCGCCTGCTCTGTCAGGGCCGCGCCATCGGCCAGAAGATCGGCACGGGCCCGGTCCGCATCGTCGACAGCGCCGCTGAAATGGATCGCGTTCAGGCCGGCGACGTTCTCGTCACGGACATGACCGACCCCAACTGGGAACCGGTGATGAAGAAGGCCTCCGCCATCGTGACGAACCGCGGCGGTCGTACCTGCCACGCGGCCATCATCGCCCGCGAACTCGGCATCCCGGCCGTCGTCGGCTGCGGCGACGCCACGGAACGCCTCTGCGAAAACGACGAAGTGACGGTGTCCTGCGCCGAAGGCGACACGGGCAACATCTACGAAGGCATCCAGGAAGTGGCCGTTGAGGAAGTCCAGCGCGGCGCCCTCCCGGAAATCCCGGTCAAGGTCATGATGAACGTCGGCAACCCGCAGCTCGCCTTCGAGTTCCAGGCCATCCCGAACAAGGGCGTCGGCCTTGCCCGCCTTGAGTTCATCATCAACAACAACATCGGCATCCACCCGAAGGTTGTTCTTGAGTACCCGAACGTCCCGAGCGAATTGCGCGACGCCGCCGAACGCCTCTCCGCCGGCTATGCCAGCCCGAAGGAATTCTTCGAGAAGCGCATCGCCGAAGGCGTGGCCACGATTGCCGCCGCCTTCTACCCGAAGAAGGTCATCGTCCGCATGTCCGACTTCAAGTCTAACGAGTACCGCAAGCTCATCGGCGGCGCCCTCTACGAGCCGGATGAAGAAAATCCGATGCTTGGCTTCCGCGGCGCCTCCCGCTACATCTCGAACCAGTTCGCCGAATGCTTCGCGATGGAATGCCGCGCCATGAAGTTCGTGCGCGACGAAATGGGCCTCACCAACGTCGAACTGATGATTCCGTTCGTGCGTACGCTCAATGAAGCCAAGCGCGTCAACGAAATCATGGAACAGTACGGCCTCAAGCGCGGCGTCAACGGCCTTCGCCTCAACATGATGTGCGAAATCCCGTCCAACGCCGTCCTCGCCGACCAGTTCCTCGAGTACTTCGACGGCTTCTCCATCGGCTCGAACGACATGACGCAGCTCGCCCTCGGTCTCGACCGAGACTCCGGCCTCGTCGCCGCGTCCTTCGACGAACGCGATCCGGCCGTCAAGGCGCTCCTCGCCATGGCCATCAAGGCCTGCCGCGAACGCGGCAAGTACGTCGGCATCTGCGGCCAGGGTCCTTCCGACCACGCCGACTTCGCCGCCTGGCTGATGGAACAGGGCATCGAGTCCATCTCGCTCAACCCCGACACCGTCGTCGACACGTGGCGTCGCCTCGCCGTCAAGTAATTGACGCGCTGAGACGCTAGTCCGAACAAAGCCCCCGGCTCCGAAAGGCGCCGGGGGCTTTTGTCTAGTCCCTTCGAATCGCGTGTGCCCGAGATGTTTTCACGTCCGTGCTTGACATGTGCCATGAGAATGATTATCATTAACACGAATGAGAACCATTCGCAGGTGCGAACGGGCAGGACCACACGAATCACAGGCGCCTTTCGGGCGCAGGGAAGGGCAACATGACGAAGCATGCAGCTGCAAGGACGCGCACGGCGCTCAGAGCCGCCTCAACCGCAGGTCTTTCGGTCTCCGCATTCTTTCTTGCGGCGCCCGTTCTCGGTCTTCTCGCGCCGCAGGCGAGCTTTGCGGCGGCGATCGCTGCCTTTGCCGCGGCGACAGGACTGGATGCGATTCGAGACCGTACGCACGGAGAATAGTTTTCACGACTTCTGCAGTTGAGTGAGGACCGGCGCCCGCAGTTCTCTTCGGAGGAATGCGGGCGCCGGTCTTTTTGTCTTCCCGATTGTCGTTTCGTAAGTGCGTGAAAACCTAGGAGTGCCGCCGTTCGCCGCTGTGCTAGAGTGTTCTGGTACGGCCTCTGTGGCCCGCAGGGCGGTTCCTGCGGCGGATCAGGGGCGCTTGCGGAGGCAGGAACGTTGTTCATATCAGGTACGGTTCTCTGGTTCATACTGGCGCTGATCGTCGCCGCCGTCGAGATGGTGACGGGCACGGTCTATCTTCTGGCCGTCACGTTGGCGTGCGCGGCCGCGGGCGCCGCGAGCTGGCTTGGCCTCTCGGCGAGCTGGCAGTTCGCGGTCTGCGCCCTCGTGACCGTCATCGGCTGCGCGCTTGCGCATCTCCTGCGCCGCAGGAAGAATCCGCAGGCCGATCGTCTCATGAATCTTGACGAGGGCGAGCGCATCCGAGTCGAATCAGTGGGCACGGGCGGCACCGCCGTCGTGCAGTACCGCGGCGCGCCCTGGATCGCCTGCGCCGAAGAGGGCGATCTCACGCCGGGCACCTGGATCATCGCCCGCGTCGACGGTACTCGCCTCGTCCTTCGTTCCGCCGCCCTCAAGTAGAGGCGACGCCCATTTCACACGTCATACGGAGTCATTGAAAAAATGAACGTCAGCGGCTTTCTCATCTTTACGCTCGTGCTCGTCGTCGTGGCGGTGCTCTTTGCGTTCCAGTCCGTCAAGGTCGTGCCCCAGCAGACCGCGTGGGTGGTCGAGCGCCTCGGCAAGTTCCACGCCGTGCTCACGCCGGGCCTCAACTTCATCATTCCCTTCATCGACCGCGTCGCCTACCGCCACTCCCTCAAGGAGATCCCGCTCGACACGCCGAGCCAGGTCTGCATCACGCGCGACAATACCCAGCTCACGGTCGACGGCGTCCTCTTCTTCCAAGTGACCGACCCGCAGCGCGCCTCCTACGGCACGTCCAACTACGTCGTCGCCATCACGCAGCTCGCCCAGACGACGCTTCGCTCCGTCGTCGGCAGGATGGAGCTCGACAAGACCTTCGAGGAGCGCGATCTCATCAACAAGTCCGTCGTCTCCGCGATTGACGAGGCGGCCCTCAACTGGGGCGTCAAGGTGCTCCGCTACGAGATCAAGGACCTGACGCCGCCCGCCGTCATCCTGCAGGCCATGCAGCAGCAGATCACGGCCGAGCGCGAAAAGCGCGCCGTCGTCGCCGCATCCGAAGGCCGCAAGCTCGAGCAGATCAACCTCGCTACCGGCGCCCGCGAGGCCGCCATCGCCCAGTCCGAGGGTGAAAAGCAGGCCGAGATCAACAAGGCCGAAGGCCAGGCGGCCGCCACGCTCGCCCTTGCCACGGCAACGGCCGAGGCCCTTCGCCGCGTTGCCGCCGCCACGCAGGCCGAAGGCGGCATGAACGCCGTCAACCTGCAGGTCGCCGAAAAGTACGTCGAGGCCTTCTCGCAGCTCGCGAAGACCAACAACACGCTCATCGTCCCGGGCAACCTCGGCGACATCTCCGGCATGATCGCCTCGGCGATGAAGATCGTCGACGGCGCCAAGGCCCAGCTCCCGCCCAAGGCCTGAGCCGTCCTTTGAAGCACCTTCCGAAGGCGCCCGCAGGATTCGTCCGCGGGCGCCTTTTCCGTCGCACCTCCATCATCACCTGCACCGCATGCCGTTTCGTACTCCTGAAGCGGGTGCGGGGCCTTCGCTCTGTATAATGTCGGCATGTTTTCACAAGAGCCGCGGCACCCCTGCATGATGGCCCCAAAGGATGAAATTTCCTATGACCGAACAGAATACGAGCGGCGCCGTCGTGGCGCTTCCTTCGATCGGCGATTCCGCCGTTCTCGCCGAGATCCTGATGTACACCGGACGTGATGCGATCGCCGTCATGCTGAATGAGCAGGGCGATCCCAATGACTTCTCCAGGATCGTCTTCGGCGTCGCCTCGATCTTCATGGGGCACACCGACTCGCTCGAGCTTCCCGAGGGCTGGGATCCCGCCGCGCGGGGCGCCGCCCTTCGTCCGCTTCTTTCCGACATGCTTGAAAACATGCCCGAGGAGGACCGCAGGACCTTCGCCGATGACGAGAGTCTCCTTGTGCTCGCCGTCATGACCTGCTTCCAGGAGGCCGCCGCCATCGCAGAGTACTGGGCCGATGCCCACGAGACGACGGACATGCAGACCATTCTGAACGGCGTCCTTCATGACGAACTCTTCTCCGCCCACTTCGCCACCTGGGCTGAGATGATCCTCGGCATTGCCCCCGAAGAGGAGGACGAGGAAGGCGCGGCGGATGACAGCGAAGGAGACAAGACGGAATGACGGACGAAAAGAAGATCGAGGAGCAGGCCCCGGAGCAGGGCGAGGAAAAGGTCGAGGCTGTCGTTCTTGACGAGAACGTGCTCGAACAGCTGCTGGTCGGTTGCATCTGGGACGTGCTCCGCCGCATGCACCGCGTTGCCACGAAGGCCATCACGCCCGACCAGGCAACCGAGGAGGACGATGCCATTGCGCGTCACCTCGCCCGCACGCTCATGGGTGAGAATCCCGGCTTCACGAGCGCGCTTCCGCTCGTCGGTCCCGCGCTCGTCGAGGAGCTGCGCAAGCTTCCCGACTATGCCGAGGACGAGCTCCCCGAGGAGATCGACAGTGCCAATCCGCGCGCCGTCATGGTCTACGTGTGCCGCACCTTCCTGCACGGCATTTACGACATGGTCCGCACGCTGACGAAGGCCGATGAGATGACGCCCGAGAAGCTCTCCGAGACCGTGAATTCGACCGCCGCGCTCTGGACGCTGCGCTTCACCGGCCGCAGGGCCGACAAACTCAACTGAACGATCGGAGACGGGACATGGCCGGTTGCGGATCGAACTGCAGCGCAGGATGCTGCAAGGACTTCAGTTCCAGGGCGGAGCGTCTGCCCAATCTTCTGAGCGTCGAGGTGACGGGCGAGATCTTCGCGAAGGCCGTCCGCAACATGACGCTTCGCGCCGCTCAGCGCGCCGCGGGCATGATGAGCGACGAGGAGTATGAGGAGGCCAAGAGCAAGCTCGTGCGCTGGCTCGTCAACGCCTTTTCGGGCGAGAATCCTCACTATGAGGCCGACTCCGAGTGGCACGGCAACGGCGGTCTCGCCGACTATCTGGCCGAGACGCTCGACTATCACGGCCATTCGACCCGTCAGGTGATCACGCATGCGGCCGCGCTCTTTGCCGACGACGCCGACAACCTCGCGCGCGAGATCGTCGAGCGCGGCGGCCTCGACACGCCCGCGGCCCGTCAGGCGCTGGCGCAGGTCGCAGGCATGTGGGCGCAGGTCTTCACGGGCGTTCCGCCCGAATTCGCCTGAGGTTAGCCATGGCGCGCAGTCCGCTTGAAGAGCACGCTCCCGACGTCACCCGCGAGATCATGGGGCGTCTTTCCCCCGAGGCCATGCGCACGCTTCGTGCCGTCTCCGAAATGCGAAACCGTCCCGCCGAGGACGTTCTTCGTGAGGAGCTTCGCGGCTACATCGCCGACAAGCTTCCGCTGCCCGACGTCGAGGCCATCATCCACGCGATGGGCGAGCGCTTCTATGCGCTCGGCTATGCGTGCGGCACCGCCAAGCGCTTCCTGAGGAAGCTCAGGGGCGAATGACCCGCAGTCCTTCAATGAAATGACGGCCCGAAACCTTGCGGTTCCGGGCCGTTGTATTTTTCAGGGCATTCAGTCGCCTGATTTCAAAAGCTTCTTCTTGAGGCCGTCGTCGATGGCATTGTCGCCAAGCCAGATGGCGAGCACGGCGTTGTAGAGCGCGCGGCCGCCGCCGATGGGCTCGCCCACGGGCTTGTCATTCAGATGGACCGTGGTGCCCTTGTCGGGCGAATAGTCGAAGTCGATGATGTCGCCCGTTTTCACGTCGCCGATCGACCTCATGAGGCTGCGCAGGGCCTCAAGTCCGGCGGAAATCGCCTTTTCCTTGGCAGGCTGGAGGTTCGCCTTGATGCCGTCGTTGAGCGAGTCGATGAAGCTCGCGCAGGAGACGTCGCGCAGCAGGCCGAGACGAACGCGGGCAGCGCTGTTCTGGGCCATGACCTCGGTGTTCCTGCGGGCGGGCGCCTTCAGGTAGAGCCCTGCCGTGTAGACCTTGAAGAAGATTTTCGTGCGAAGGCCCGCACCGTTGAGCAGAAGTTGCTCGCCGTTGACGTTCGCCTGCGGCTCGTAGGTGATGGATTCGATCTTGAGGGGCTGGCCGGCGAAGGCGATGCCAAGCGTGAGCGTCATGCAGGCGGCCGCGGCCAGTCTCTTGAGAATGTGGGTCATGGGCTTTCCTGATGTGAAAAAGGAACACGCAGAATCGTGCCACCGCCCGCGTGCGAACGGGAAAAAACCGCAAACGACTTTGTCTCAAGAGTTTTCAGTCTTTCCGGCCTTCGCGGACTCGGCGGCCTTTCGGGCCTCGATGCGCTTCTGGCGCTTCCTGCCGCGCACGACCGAACTGGTTTGCAGCGCCACGGATAGTGCGATGAGTCCGATGCCTGCGTAGAAGGAAGGACCGAGGTCGCGGGCCTCGCCGAAGATGACCATGGCGAGGATGATCGAGTAGATCGGCTCGAGGTTGTAGGAGAGGTTGACCGTGAAGGCCGAGATATGCTCGAGCGACTGGATCTGCAGGATGTACATGAAGAGCGTGCAGAAGATCGCGAAGATCGGCAGATAGAGCGTGTCGGGCCAGGTCGGGATGAAGGGCTCGGGCGGCATGAGCGAGACGTAGATGGGGATCGCAACGCAGGAGAAGGCGAAGCCGCCGAGTAGCTGCCAGCTCATGACGGTGACGCTCGAGTACTTGGCTCGGTAGCGCTTGAAGTAGACGGCCAGAAGCGCCGCCGCTGCGGCGCCCATGAGGCCGAGAGCAATGCCGAGGCGGTACTGCGCGTCGAAGTGGAAGATGAGCGAGATGCCGAAGATCGTCACGAGCGAGAAAAGCATCTCGCGCAGCGAGATGCGGGCCCTGTTCATCAGCGGCTCGATGAGCGCTGTGAAAAAGCCGATCGACGAGAAGGCCACGACGCCGATGCTCACGTTCGAGGCCTTGATCGAGGCATAGAAGAGCGTCCACTGCACGGCGAGAAGCGCGCCCACGCCCATGATCGCGATCCTGTCGCGCGGCGTCACCTTCTCAAGGCGCTTCGTCAGCCAGGCCCAGAGCCACAGGCAGCCGCCCGCAATCACGATGCGCCAGAAGACGATGAGGCCGGGCGAGAGCATCATGAGCTTGCCGAAGACGCCGGTCCAGCCGGCCAGAAGAATGGAGATGTGAAGCTGAAGGAAGGCCTTTTTCACGGCGCACCGCCAGGAGGGAGACTGTTTGAAGATTGGGAACAGGTCGGCTTTTCGCCCCTTTTCAAGGCTCTGCCGGCCGCGCCTATGCTACCGCAAGAAGAAGGAACTTGCCATGCCGGACACACGGCCCGGGCGTGACGTTTTCCCGCATCTTCTTCCGCCTCATCCTTAGCTGATCGTCAAGATACGTACAGCTCTTTTGGTAATAGAAACTTAGCTAGCTAATTGTGAGGTTTCGGCGGTATTGTTTCTCGAAACGCTACGAAAAGCTCCGGTCGGAACTTGCGGAGATGCTTCGTCTTTCCGCCGCCACGCGAAAGCGCGAGCACGGTGAAGTCTGCAACTGGCTTCTCGGCCATGCAGGCCACATCATTGTGGAGGACAACAGTTATAAGGCGTTCCAGAGGGGACGGTTCGGCAAGACCATCGGGCGACATGCGCCGGCAGCGTTATACGCACAACTGACGAACAAGGCTGAAAGCGCCGGTTTGTTGGTGGAAGTCGTATCGCCAAAGAAGCTCAAGCCCTCTCAGCACAATCTGCTGACGGACACGTTTGTCAAGCACGAACTTTGGGAGCGCCGCGTACGATTGGGCAACGATGACGACGATCGCTGGATCGACCGCGATGCGGCGGCTTGTCTGAATCTGTTGTACGCAGATCTTGAAAAACAAACCTACGCCCCGGAACGGATCCGTGAGGCCGTTCTAGCCGGAGTAACAGCCTGGCTTGACGCCGGTGTCGTAGTCATTCAAGCCCGAGAAGGGATCACCGAGCGCGAGTTCGGGAGGTTCCGACGGCGGGGGATTCCGTCCTCCACCGTACAAGGGCTGCGTCAGCAAGGATTTCGTGGTCGGAGTGACAGCAAGTCGGGGGCAACCCCGAGGCGAAAAGCCTCGACTGTATCGAAACCCTCCCACTTCAGTGGTGAGGTTGTTTAGGAAGACGATCTTTTCGCCCGTGCTGGCGCTCTTCAACCTGCCCAAGCCCGGCAAGGTCGTGCATGCGGCTGATCCCGGCTTCTGGGAAGGACTCTGGAATTCGCTCAGGCCCATCGCCAACACCTTGGCCGAGTAGCTTACCTAGGCGATGCTCGTCCTCTGCCTTCTGGCTGTCGTGCGGACGCTTCGCTACACGCACTGGCTCAAGTTCCACCAGGTGCTCTCGATCGTCTTTCTCGGTCTCACGCTGCACTGCATGCGCCTGATGGACACGACCGACTTCATGATGTCTTCCTCCAAGTAGGCGGCGCTGGATGAATCGATTGAGATGCGAAAGGGGCGGTTCCCGGCGGACCCGCCCCTTGTCACGTCCTTTTCAAGAGATGAAGGCCTAACGCACCTATTATTTCGTGCTGCAGTCGCAGAGCGACTCAAGGTATTCGTGGAAAACGGCGAGCAGGCGGTCGGCTTCCGTGTCGTCGATGCCCGAGAGCGTCGAGAGGCTGACGACGGACCGGTTTTCAATGGCGGCGGACGCAATGAGCCAGCCTGCGGCCCTGAGGACGCACTGCAGATGCTCGAACGAGAACGTGTCGGAAGGATGAAGGAAGGAGAGTACGTGCGGGCTACGCGCATCCTCCTCGAGACAGGGCTCGAAGCCGAGTCTGATCATGCCGGCGGCGAGCTTTTCGGCAGCCGCGCGACAGGACGTCTCGCGCACGGCGGAGCCGCCCTCCTTGTCGAGAGCGTCCAGCGCGGCATGCAGGGCGGAGACGGCCTGAGGCGGCAGGGAGTTTTCGATGCCGGCTTCCTGCCTGCGCAGGCCTTCGAAGAGGTCGAGCGAGACGCTGCGCGCCCGTCCTTCGGACGACTCGAGAATGTTGCGGCGGGCCAGCACGAAGGAGAGGCCGGAGACGCCTTTGAGGCCGCAGTCCGCGACCGAGAGGAGCACGTCGATGCCGAGCGCTTCCGCGTCGATGCTTGTGGCGCCGAAGGAGACGCCTGCGTCGACGATGAACGTCCTGCCCTCCGCCCGGACGGCACGGCCGATTTCCCCGAGGTCGTTCCTGAGTCCCGAGACGGCGTCGACGTGGACGACGGCGACGTGCGTGATGTCGGGACGTTCGTCGAGAAGCATGGCGATCTCGGCCGCGCCCGCAGCCTGTTCGAATCCCGTCTCGAGCTTCTCGAACGCAATGTCCGCACGCGCGAGCATGCGGCAGGCGGCTTCAGCGCGGGCGCCGTTGCAGACGACGAGCACACGGCTCTCCTCAGGGATGAGCGTCGTGAGCGCAGCTTCGAGCGCGAAGGCGCAGGGACCCGCCATCAGGACAGCGGCGTATTCGGCGGGACGCATGCCCGCGACACGCAGGAGACGACTGCGCACGTCCTCCATCATCGAGATGAATGCGGCATCAGCGGGAGACGGACAGCAGGTCATGGCCTCGAGGACGGATGCTTCAATGGAGACGGGGCCGGGCGTGAGCAGCCGGCAGGCATTGACTTGTCTTTTCATGATCTTCAACGGTCGTTTGTTCAGTCAAGGATGAGAGGCATTATCGAGAGGCTTCATGACGAAACGACGGCGGACGAATGACGAATGCATGACGGTCGGCGCGCCTATGACTGTTCTCCGGATTTCGTGCTGCGGGGCGTCTGATACGGATTCGCAGGGAGATTTTGTGAACGCTTGTTCAGTGGAACGGGCGGAAGGTCCGCAGTGTGGGGATGAGGCGGAAATGCTGAACGCTTGTTGATTTGTTTTCTATTGCGCAATGATAATAATTATCGGGTTTTCTTGCGGACGTCTGTGCCGCAATGGGTAGGATTCCCAATATTCGAATGCTTGACAGAGCGATAACATGAAAACGAACCCAAGGGAAAGACTGTGAAAACGGAGGTTCTCAATGCGTGCGAACAATGACAGGAAGAAGAACGGTTGGGCCCAGATATTCCTCTTCATCATCTTCCTCATTCTGCTTGCCCTCGTGCTCAACGGAATGGGCTGGTGCATCGGCGGCGTGTGCGAAGTCGGCACCGACATGCTTCTTAAATAAAGAAGAGCAGATGGGGCGGAAGCCCCGTGGCCCGCGTGAATGTGGCGGGCGGCAACCGAAAGGCGTCAGGAGAGAGGCGCCTTTTGTGTTTTTTGTGGGATGGATTCGGGAAAGGGCTCGGC